>OLGM01000025.1_pt1 | contig 100470 bp, 85 predicted proteins | sample 1606001 | NCBI WGS metagenome assembly OLGM01 (sample SAMN03283294) | human gut metagenome | biome: human-associated habitat; material: feces | host: Homo sapiens | place: Peru | collected 2012
GAACTATTTTCGACATGTCAGACTCCGTGAAAATACCGACTGTGAGTTGAAACAAACAGATTTTCTGAAAAATACCCAACAGCAAAGAGCGGATGATACTTTCTGACTCGCATGCGGTTCCCTTGCGCATAACGGTTGCTATTGGGTATTTTTTTTGTTATAATGGGCGCAAGTGGGGAGATCTTCAGAGCGAAGAAAAGGGGAAAAGAACACATGAAGGGGCAACAGAAGAAAAAAGCAGCGCCGGTACTGGTCGTACTGATTCTGATTGTACTGGTCGGTGCAGCAGGCGTTGTTTCATTTTTGATAAAACGATACAAACCCGGAACCGAATACATGGCCGGGAACGAATATTTTAACCTGACAGACGAAAACAGCGTCGCGCTGATCCAGAACGGAGAACTTCAGGAAGAGCAGGCCGTCCTTATCGGAGGAGAGCCGTATGCGGCGTACACATATGTAGAATCTCAGTTAAACAGCTGCTTCTACTGGGATGAAGAAACAAAAGGAATCCTGCTCACAACGAGCGGCGGCGTGCAGACCCTGCTTCCGGGCGATGCGGCCGTTGCCAGAACACCGGGCGGACAGCCTGCCGTACAGCAGGAGAGCGACGGAACGGTTTACGTTTCGCTGGATGTCGTAAAAGAGTACACAGATCTTGACTATGCGTATTACAGCGATCCCAACCGTGTTGTAATCCGGAATGACTGGGACGGCGTGGAGCAGGCGACGGTACAGTCAGACACCGCGCAGGTGCGCCAGAAGGGCGGCATCAAGAGTCTGATTCTTGCGGATGTACAGAAGGGCGACACCCTGCTGTATCTGGAAAATCTGGACAACTGGTGCAAAGTCATGACGGCGGACGGCTATACAGGCTACATCCAGACAGAGGATATCTCCGAGCCGGAGTCCATCGAAGCGCGGACGGCAAAGAAAGATTCCTATGAAAGAATTACACGGGATCACAAAATCAATCTGGTCTGGCATCAGAGCACATCGACCGAGTCGAACGACGCGATGGCAGAGATGACAGCAGAAATGACCGGCGTGAACGTGATTTCACCGACCTGGTTTTCCGTGACAGACGAAACCGGTACGATTTCCAGCCTGGCAAGCGCCGATTACGTGAAACTGGCGCATGACGCGGGACGGGAAGTCTGGGGATTAATTGATAACTTTAACGAAGCATTTGACGAAACAACCGATCTTGCCTACGCATCCGTGCGCAGCAGAATCATTGAGCAGCTGCTCGCCGAGGCAGCATCGTGCGGCATGGACGGCATCAACGTGGATTTCGAGAACCTGAAAGAGGCCGGAATCCCGCATTACCTGCAGTTTCTGCGGGAGCTGACGAGCGCGGCGCATGCACAGAATCTTGTGGTGTCGGTCGACACACCGGTACCGCAGGCTTACACGATGTATTATCAGCGCGGCGAGCAGGCAAGATTTGTGGACTATATGATTGTCATGGCCTATGACGAGCATTTCGCGGGAAGCGAGGAGGCGGGTTCTGTTTCATCCCTTCTGTTTGTACAGCAGGCCGTGGGGGAGATGACGCGGGTGATGCCTGCTGATCAGGTGATCTGCGGAATCCCGTTTTATACCCGTGTCTGGACGGAAAAGTTCGGACAGAGCGCCATTACCAGCGAGGTGCTGGGCATGGATGGTGCCAAAAACTATGCCAAAGAGAATCAGATGACAGAAACCTGGGATGCATCCCTTGGCCAGAATGTGGCAACGGCAGAAACTTCCGATGCCAGATACACGATCTGGATGGAGGATGAGCAGTCCATGGAGGAAAAACTGAAAGTGATCCAAAGCGCCGATCTCGCCGGAGTGGCAGAGTGGAAGCTCGGATTCGAGCGCGCAGACGTCTGGAGTCTGATTTCAGAATATATTGAAACAAACAGTTGACGAGGAGTCCGGGAAGGATAAGGGGAATGATAAAAGCCCGGGCACGAAGGAGGAGTATACATGTCAGAAAACAATCACGAAGAATTATTTAAAACAACGCTGATGGGCGGTTTCGATAAGGACGATGTCATGACGAAAGTGCAGAACCTGAAGAATCAGGCGTATGCCGCTCAGAAGAAACTGGAAGCGAAGATTGAAGAAAAAGAGCAGGAAATCGAGAAGCTGAACCGCAAGATCCGCGAGCGTGAGGATAAAATTGAGGAGCTCGAAAAAAATATTCATGAGAAATACCAGAGCTATATCGACAATTATGACAGCATCAGCGGCCTTGTATTTGAGGCACAGGTGAAAGCGAAAAAACTGACCCAGGAAACAGAAGATGCCTGCCGCGAGAAAACCGAAGAGACCGATGCAGCGTGCAGAAAGCTGACGGAGGAAACGGAGGAGAGCTGCAGAAAGCTAAAAGAAGAGACCGAGGAAGCCTGCCGCCGGAAAACCGAAGAAACGGACGAGTCCTGCCGCGAGAAAACCGAAGAAACGGATGAGGCGTGCTGCAAAAAGAGAGAGGAGACAAACGAGTCCTGCCGGAAACAGCGGGAGGAGACAAAGGAATCCTGTGCAAAGCAGCGCCGCGAAACGAAGGAACAGTGCGAATACATGGTAAAGAGCGCACGTCAGAAGGGCGAGGAACTGGCTGCTGTTTATGAAGAAAAACTGCAGGCCGAAGCAGAAGAAATCCAGAGCCATATGGACGCGGAGCTGCAGAAAGCAAACACCAGATACCAGAAGATTTACGCCGAGATGGAAACCATGACAAGTGTACTCGAGAAGAACCGCAGAATTTTTGAGGAGACCTTTGCCGGCATCGAAAAAATGCGTGAGGAGATGAAACGTTCTGCGTCGGAAGTGGAAACCTTCATGAAAGATCCGGTAAAAAGTATCTTTCCCGGAGAGGCAAAAGAAACAGCCGCAGAGCCAGGCAGTGAAGATACCGCAGAAGAAGCAGAGGAAGAAGACGAAATCGTCGAAAATTCCGCAGTCATCGATCTCGAAAATGAGCCGGATTATCTCGATGATGACAACGACGAAGAAGAGGCTGAAATCCCGAATCGCGCGCATGATGAAGAAGATGAGGAAGAGTAACCGGAAGCAATAAGAGTTGTAACCTGCCCCGCTGCTGCATAAAATGACCAAGAAAGGAAATTTGCAGCAGGGGGCTTTTCATTTGGAAAAAGGGAAAAAACTGGAATGGCTGATGGCGGTGATTCTGCTTGCGGCGGCGTATGTTCTGTCCCGCGAGGGCGCACGGCTGGCGGCAGCACAGAAGGCAGCCACAAAAGTAGTGGTGCTGGACAGCGGCCACGGCGGCGACGATCCCGGCAAAATCGGGGCAAACGGTGTCAAAGAAAAGGACATCAACCTTGCGATTGCCCGTCTGCTGAAAAAGAAGCTGGAAAAGCAGGGAATCCTTGTGGTGATGACGCGGGAAGGGGAGGATGATCTCTCCGATCCGGGAGCCGTGAATGCGAAAGTGCAGGATCTGCAGCGGCGCGTGCAGCTGATTCATGAAAAAAAGCCGGACTGTGTGATCAGCATTCACCAGAACAGCTACCCGGACGCGGCGGTCAAAGGGGCGCAGGTGTTTTATTATACGGATTCAAAAGAAGGCGAAAAACTGGCGCTCTGCATGCAGGATGCACTGGTCGCGGGGCTCGATCCGGCGAATCACAGGAAAGCCAAGGGAAACAAAACGTATTACATGCTGAAGAAGACAGACGCAGTGCTGGTGATCTGCGAGTGCGGATTCCTCTCAAATCCGGAGGAGGAAGCGCTCCTGAACACAAAGGAGTACCAGAAAAAGGTGGCGGATGCACTGTGTGACGGCGTTTTAACGTATCTGGGAGAAAAGAAGAATGGCAAAGAGAAGACACAGACGAAGACGGAAGAGACCGCTGCGGGCGCTGCTTCCGCTTATGCTTGCCCTGCTGGCGGCTTATCTGGTATTCGGAGAATTTGATGAGAGCGGTCCCGCGCAGACCGGAAGCGGAGCGGACGGCAGCACTGCTTCGCAGACGGCAGACGAAAACAATGGTCTGTCAGAGAATGGCGCAACACAGTTTCAGGCGGAAAATACAGATGAGGAGGAGCTGGCGAAACGGTATTATTACAGCCAGCTCGATGAAAACCGGCAGATGATTTACCGCGAACTGGTGCAGGGAATCGCGGAACGACAGGAGACCATCATCACCAAAGGCGGCGATCCCGATGTGACGGCGGAAGTTTACGGATGGGTCTATATGGATTACCCGGAATACTGCTGGATCAACGGAGCATCGCATGTCACGGGATATGGCGAGCCGAAGAACTACTGCGAGGTAGTTCCGGAATACACGATTTCTGCGGAGGAGATCACAGGACGCCAGACCAAGATCAAAGGGGCGGGAATCGATTTCTTAAGCGATATTGACCGTTCGATGGATGACTATGGGAAGATCAAGACTGTCTTTGAAAAATGTATCCGGCAGATTGATTATGTGAAAGATGCGCCGGAGAATCAGACACTCTACAGCGGACTTGTGAACGGACAGACGGTCTGCGCAGGCTATGCCAGAACGTTCCAGTATCTGATGAACCGCCTGGACATCCCGGTCATGTATGTGACGGGAACGACAGACACCGGCGAGGCGCACGGCTGGAATATCGTAAAGTGCGGAGACAATTATTATAACGTCGATGTAACCTGGGGCGACCCGGTATTCGCAGAGGGCGAGAGCGGCGAGTATAATCTGCCGGATGACCTGATCTACTACGATTTTCTCTGCGTTTCTGATGCGGAATTTGCGGACACGCATCAGGCAGATACGAATCTGCCGCTCCCGGCGTGCAATGCAGATGACCTCGAGTATTACCGCCAGATCGGCCGGTACATGGATACATTTGATGCGACGCAGATTCTGTGGGAAATGGAGACGGATATTGAAGAGACGAAAGAGTATTCCGAGTTTAAATTTGCCACTGATGATCTGATGGCACAGGCCATGGAAGTACGACCGGAGCTCCTCGATAAGGCTTCCGGCTATCTTTGCAGCTATTACGGACTCGGGTCCGTAAAATATACATACAGCGAGGATACGGCGACAAGAAAGCTGATGGTATTCTGGCAATATAAAGGAGAACCGAGTGAATGACGGTTCTCCTTTAAAAATATCCGGAAACAGATTTGTGCGCCGGACTTAAGGATATCCCCCGTGGGGGCTTGTGAAAAAGGCCGATTTTTGGTAGAGTAAAGGAATATTTGGGCGGTTGGAAAACGGCCGCGCCGGGAAAGTTAAGAAAAAGAGGAAAGAAGCGGAAGATATGGAACAGGAATTATTACAGGAAATTGCCTCCTACTGGGGAACCCGTGCGGAGGGGTATTCTGAGGTCAATGAAAAAGAGCTGGCGGGAAGCCAGAGAGAAGCGTGGCTGCATGTATTAGAGGAGCAGTTTCCAGAGAAAAAGAAAGAAGAGATGAAGATTCTCGATATCGGAACCGGCCCGGGATTCTTCCCGATGATTTTGTCGGAGGCAGGTTATACGGTGACGGCTGTTGACTACACGGAGGAGATGCTGGAAAAGGCGAAAGAGAATCTGGGAAAATATACGAAATACGGTCTGGAGCGCGTGACGCTGCAGCGCATGGATGCACAGAATCTGGAGTTTGCGGATGAGACCTTTGATGTTGTCATTTCCAGAAATCTGACCTGGAATCTGGAAAAGCCGGAGCAGGCATACCAAGAGTGGATGCGTGTCCTGAAACCGGGCGGCGTACTGCTCAATTTTGATGCGAACTGGTACGGCTATCTCTATGATGAGGAGAAAAAAGAGGCATACGAGGCAGACCGCAAGAAAGTGGAGGAGCAGCAGCTCGATGACCATTATCTGTGCACGGACATCGACCGTATGGAAAATATTGCGCGTCAGGTCCCGCTCTCTGCGATGGAACGGCCGGCGTGGGATACGAAGGTGCTCGAATCTCTCGGTGTCTGTTCGATCCGGACCGATTCCGAAATCTGGAAGCGCGTCTGGAGCGAGGAAGAGAGACTGAACTATGCATCGACACCGATGTTTCTGGTGCGCGCGGAAAAAAGCGAAGAGCAGTCCTTCCAGCTTGGCAATGTGACCGTCCGCCGCGGAGAGAAATATCAGGGGGATATCTCCTTTGCGAATGGGGATATCGTGCTCCCGGGAACGATCATCTGTGGAAAACTTCCCGGAAAAACAATGCTGATCACCGGCGGCGTTCATTCCGGCGAATACGTCGGCATCCAGGCGTGTGTGGAACTGGGAGCGGAGCTTCTGCCGGAGAAAACGGTTGGAACAATCGTGATTTTAAAGGTCTTAAACCGTCCAGCCTTTGAAAACCGTGCGGGCAGTCTTGGACTTTCCGATGGCAAAAACCTGAACCGCGTCTTTCCGGGAAATCCGAACGGAACCGAGATGGAGTGTCTGGCGTGGGCCATTACAAAAGAAGTTTATCCGAAGGTGGATTATTATATTGATCTCCACAGCGGCGATGATTTCGAAGCATTGACGCCGTATGTCTATTACGCCGGAAAAGCGGCGCAGGAGGTGACAGAAGTTTCGCGGAAAATGGCGGAGCAGGTGGATGTTCCGTACATGGTGCGTTCCATGGTGTCATCAGGCGGAGCGTACAACTATGCGGCGTCCAAGGGCATCGCGAGCATCCTCTTAGAGCGCGGCGGCATGGGAGCCTGGACTTCCGAGGAGGTCAATTCCGACAAGCGTGATGTGCGCAATATCTTAAGCAGCCTCGGCATGTATCAGATCCGCCGCGATGTGCGGAACTACGTGCCGATGGAGGTGACCGATGTCCGCTACCAGGCGGCATCCGAGGACGGCCTCTGGTATCCGGCGGTGAAGCCAGGTGACATGGTTGCCGAGGGCGCACTGCTCGGAACAATCCGTGATTACAATGGAAAGCTCCGTGAGACATGCCGCGCCGAGTACACCGGTGTGGTGCTGTATCAGACGGGCAGCCTGCAGGTAACAGAAGGGGGCCCTGTCGTTGCTTACGGAAGAATTGTGCGCGAGCCGGAGTACGACGACCGCAAAGAGCAGATTGTCCATTACTGGGAGAAACGGAGCGAGAGCTTTTTAGAGCAGAGACGCTCCGAACTTGCAAACCCGATTGCGAAGCGCTGGATGAAAGAGATTGAAAAACAGATCCCGGCGGGAAGACGGTTAAAGATCCTTGATGTGGGCTGCGGAGCCGGATTTTTCTCGATCCTGCTGGCAAAAGAAGGCCACGAGGTCTTCGGCATTGACCTGACACCGGAGATGATTGAGAATGCAATCCAGCTCGCCGAAGAAGAGAACGCAGACTGCCGCTTCCAGGTCATGGACGCGGAAAATCCGATGTTTGCGGATGAAACATTTGACGTTGTGATTTCCCGAAATCTGACGTGGACACTGCCGAATGCCGAGCATGCCTACGGTGAGTGGATGCGTGTGCTGAAAACGGGCGGTGTGCTGCTGAACTTCGATGCCAATTACGGAAAAGAAGACGTTGCAGATACGAAGGGACTTCCGGAGGAGCATGCCCATTTCAAGGTTGGAAACGAGATGCTCGAAGAGTGCGAACGGATCAAATCACAGCTCCCGATCAGCCGCAAAAACCGGCCGGCGTACGATGTGGCGGTGCTGTGCGAAAACACAGCGGGAGAAATCCGCATTGATACGAGCCTTGGGAAACGCATTTATCTGGAAAAAGACGAGTTCTATAACCCGGCACCGATGTTTTCGATCTGTGCTGTGAAGCAGTAAAGGAGTATCTGTGAAAAAATATCTGTTAAAACGACTGCTTCGCCTGATTCCGGCATTCCTCGGCGTGACGATTCTCGCTTTTCTGCTGACGGGACTTTCCTCGGTCGATGCGGTGGATTTAAAAGAGAGCAGCAGCGGCGGCGTGATGTCGGAGGCGGAAAAAGAAGCGATGCGGGAGGAGCTGGGACTGAATGAGCCGAAAGCTGTCCAGTACCTGCAATGGCTGAAGAACGCATTGCGCGGTGATTTCGGGGAGTCGTATGTTTCCGGAAAGCCAGTGCTTGTAAGCTTCCGCGAAAAACTGCCCGCAACGATTGCACTTGCGGCGCTGGCGCTTGTTATGACGGTCTGTCTTTCGTTTCCGCTCGGTATCTTAAGTGCAAAATATCAGAATACGTGGGCGGACCGCAGTATCAGCCTGTTCTGCTTTGCGGGCAATTCGTTTCCGGGGTTTTTCACTGCACTTCTTCTCTTATATTTCTTTTCGCTGAAATGGAATCTTTTTCCGGTTCTCAGTATGGGAAAGGGATGGAAAAGCTGTGTGCTTCCGGCGGCGACGCTTGCGGTTTCGATGACGGCAAAATACACCCGTCAGGTGCGTTCTGCCGTGCTTGCAGAGCTGGAGCAGGAGTACGTGGCGGGCGCACGGGCACGTGGATTAAGTGAAAACCGGATTCTGTTCGGAAGCGTATTAAAATCCGTGCTGCTTCGCATGGTCACGCTGTTATTCTTATCCGCCGGGTCGCTGCTTGGCGGAACCGCCATTGTCGAGACGATTTTCATGTGGAACGGCGTCGGAAAAATGGCTGTGGATGCTGTTTCCATGCACGATATTCCCGTGATCCAGGCGTATCTGGTGTGGATGGCGGCGATCTATCTGCTGCTGCATCTCATTGCTGATCTGCTGATGGGCGTGCTGGATCCGCGGGCGAAGCTGGAGGGAATGCGATGAAAAAAGAACAGAAAAGAAAGCTCCTTTTTTATGGCATTCTCGCCGGTGCACTGCTGCTGTTTGCCGCATGTGCGGCCCATCTGGCACCGTACGATCCGTATGAGCAGAATCTGGAACTGTCCCTTCTTCCGCCGTCCGCGGCGCACTGGATGGGGACGGACCGCTATGGGAGGGATCTCTTTTCAAGGATTCTCTCCGGCGCGCGGGTCAGTATTTTTTCAGCACTTCTGGTCGTGGCGGCAAGCGCTCTGATCGGAACGCTCGCCGGAATTTTCAGCGGCTGGCTGGAAGGAAAAACAGATACGGTTCTGATGCAGATCTCCGATGTTTTTCTGGCTTTTCCGGGGATGGTATTTGCAATCGCATTTTCCGGTGTTTTGCAGAGCGGCATGACGGGAGCCGTTGTATCGCTGATCCTCGTTTCCTGGCCGAAATATGCGCGGCTTGCGCGGAACCGTGTGCTGGCATTAAAACATATGCCGTTCATCGCGGCGGCGCGGCTGGCAGGAAATGGAACATGGAAGATGATCGGACGCCATATTCTGCCGAATCTTGCGGGGCAGACGATTGTCACAGCGGTGCTTGATATCGGAACGATGATGCTGGAAATCGCGGGTCTGTCCTTCCTCGGCCTTGGTGCGGAAGCGCCGTCGGCGGAGTGGGGAGCGATGATGAGCAACGGAAGAAGTATGCTGCAGACCGCGCCCTGGGTCATTCTGGCGCCGGGACTGGCGATTTTTCTGACCGTTCTTGTCTGCAATCTGCTTGGTGAGGCGGTACGGAAAACGGTGGAGCAGGGATAGAGAGCAAACGAAAATGGAAACAAAGGGAGCGAAAATATGAGTGAAAAACTGCTGGAAATCAGCGGCATTTCTGTCTGTTATGAGGGGGAGCAAATTTTAAATGACATCTGTTTTTCCGTCGAAAAAGGAGAAACTGTCGGCATCGCCGGGGAGTCCGGCAGCGGGAAAAGTACCTTGCTGCGCGCAATCCTGCGGCTGATGGGAAAGAATGGTTCCATCACCGGTGGGCAGATCGTATTTCGCGGAGAGGATCTGACGGGCATGTCCGAAAAGAGGCTGCGCAGTCTGTGCGGTTCAGAGATTGGCATGATTTTCCAGAACACAGGAGCTTCGCTTTGCCCGACGCGGAAGATCGGCGCACAGATCTGCGAGAGTGTGCGCGCCCATGAGAAACGCCGCGGATTCACCAGCCCGATTCCTGAGGGGCCATCTGGCAGAAAAAGCCGCAGAGAAATCAAAGATATGACACTCCAGCGATTTGCGGATATGGGGCTTTCGGATGGCGGGACAATCTGGGACAGCTATCCATCGTCGCTCTCCGGCGGCATGAACCAGCGCGTCGGGATTGCGCTCGCGATGCTGCTGCACCCGGCGCTGCTGCTGGCGGACGAGCCGACGAGCGCACTCGATGTGGTTTCCCAGGCGCAGGTGCTGCACGAGCTTCGTGTCCTGCAGCAGAAAGAGCAGACGGGGATGGTGCTGGTGACGCACAATCTTGCGGTTCTCGAGCAGATGGCAGACCGGGTTGTTGTTTTGAAGGATGGAAACATCGTGGAGCAGGGGGAGACAAGAACGGTTTTTGATCACCCAAAGGACGAATATACAAAAAATCTCCTTGCGGCCGTGCCGGGAAGAGGGAAGAACGATGCATAATCATAACATGCTGGAAGTAAACAACTTAAGCAAAAACTTTGCTGGAACCGGCCGGGAAACAGAATTTGCCGCCGTGGACGGCATCAGCTTCACTCTGGATGCGGGGGAATGTCTTGGCCTGATCGGGGAGAGCGGATGCGGAAAAAGCACGACGGCCCGTCTGATCACCGGATTGGTCCAGGCGGATGCAGGCAGCGTTCTGTTGGAAGGCGAGGAAATCCTCGGAAGAAAAGGCAGGCGGCAGCGCGAAGTTTACCGGAAAATACAGATGGTCTTCCAGACCCCGCAGGATTCCTTCGATCCAATGCAGACGCTCGAAACCGGGATTCTGGAAGCTTTTCGGAATCAGGGAATGAGCCGGAAAGAAGCCTGTCTTCGTCTGCCGGAACTGCTGGAAAAAGTGGAGCTTGCCCCGAAAACGGCGAAACGCTATCCCCGCGGGACGAGCGGCGGAGAGTGCCAGAGAGCCGCAATTGCGCGGGCTCTTGCTGTGCAGCCGTCTCTTCTGATCTGCGACGAGGCAACGAGTGCGCTCGATGCGGCGGTACAGGCGCAGATCGTTCAGCTGCTGAAAAAACTGCAGCGGGAAGAAGGACTCGCGATGCTGTGGATCGGCCACGACCTTGCGCTGGTGCGGGAACTCTGCAGCCGTGTGATTGTCATGCGGCAGGGAAAAATCGTGGAGCAGGGGGAGACGCGGGAGGTATTGGAGTACCCGAAAGAGGAATATACGAAACTGTTGATGGAGTATAGTCTGTGAGAAAACTGTTAAAACAGAAAATCAGACAGCGGAAATGGTGGTGCCATTTGCGAAAACAGGAGAAGTACAGAATGCAGAGAAAGAGCGGCAGAAGGAAAAAAATTGCATATGTTTTGTGCGGCATTCTGGCGGTGGTACTGTTTTCCGGTTGTCAGAGCACAGCGGCAGATAGTACAGATGAAAAAGTTTTCGTATACGGCGACACGACATTCAACGCCGAAAACGACGAGTCCGATGTCAACCCGCACAACGGCTATTCCGGCTGGGCGTGTATCCGCTATGGGATCGGTGAGACGCTGTTTCATTATTCCGATTCTATGGAGATCGAGCCATGGCTGGCAGAAAGCTATGAGATTGTGGACGACACAACATGGCGGATTACACTGCATGAAGGCATCTCCTTTACGAGCGGGCGCACTCTCGACGCGGAGGCGGTCAAAGAATGTCTCGAGGATCTGATCGCAGTACATGACCGTGCACGCGGGGATCTGAAAATTGAGAGCATCGAGGCAGACGGCCTGATCGTAATGATTCACACCGAACAGCCTGTCCCGGCGCTTCTGAATTATCTGTCTGACCCATATGGATGCATCATTGATATGCAGGCAGGTGTGACGGATGACGGCAATGTCGCCGGAACCGGCCCGTACCGCGCAGTACAGGTGGAGACGGATCAGGGACTGACGCTCGTGAAAAATGACAATTACTGGAACGGAACGCCAAAGCTCGACCGGATCGAAGTAAAAACGATCCGCGACGGCGATACGATGACGATGGCGTTACAGTCAGGCGAACTCGATGCGGCATACGGACTGCCGTATTCCAATCTGATCCTGTTCCGCGATGAGCCATACACCATTTCCTCGGCGGACACTTCGCGTACCTTCTTCGGACAGTTCAACGGATCATCCGAGGTGCTGCAGGACGACCGCGTGCGCGAGGCAGTCATAGGAGCGATCGACCGGGAGGGCTTTGTGAACACGCTGATGGAAGGAAACGGCAGCGTGGCAGAGGGTCCGTTCCCCTCGTACTTTGCATTCGGTGACAGCCAAGTACAGGAGGAGTCCTACGATCTCGATCACTCCAGAGAACTGCTCGCCGAAGCAGGATGGACCGATGAGGACGGCGACGGCTACGTGGAAAAAGACGGAAAACGCCTGACCATCTGCTGGCTCACGTATCCGAGCCGCCAGGAACTGCCGCTGCTGGCGGAGAGTGCACAGGCATCGCTGAAGAAAATCGGAATCGAAGTACAGATCCAGTGCACGGCAAATCATCTGGAACTGCTGAAAAAAGGGAACTGGGATGTTTATGTCAGCGCATTTGTCAGCGCACCGACAGGCGATCCCGAGTATTTCTTTACAACGCACTGCCTGCAGGATTCGTCCAAGAACCGCGGCGGCTATTACAGTGAACCGCTGGAGACGCTGGAGCAGCAGTTAAGCGGTGAGTTTGATATTGAAAAACGAACCGAACTGGCCATCGAGATGACGCAGACGCTGCTGGATGACCACATGTTTTTCTTTGCATCGCACCTCAAAATGTCGATGGTATCCGGCGAGGGCGTGACGGGGCTTACGGCGCATCCGTGTGATTATTATGAAATTACAGTCAGTTTGGACAAAAACAAATGATTATTTGGCAAAAGAGCAGAAAATGTGGATTTTCTGCTCTTTCTGCGTTATGATAGGAAAAGAACGGCACTGCGATGGTGCCAGAGAAGAGAAAAGGAGAAGTTACGATGCGGAAAGAAGAATTAAGAACATATATTGAAAACCACGAATCCGAAATGATCGAGGACCTGAAAAGCCTGATCCGGATTCCAAGTGAAAAACAGGCGGCAGAGCCAGGCAAACCATTCGGCGCACCGGCGGCAGAAGCACTGGCGCAGGGAATCGAGATTCTGGAAAAATACGGCTTTGCCGTAACCAACTACGACAACTACGCGATTGCAGCTGACTTTAATCAGGAAGAAAAGGGCCTTGATATTCTCGCCCACCTCGATGTCGTACCGGCAGGCGAAGGCTGGCAGGAGACCGATCCGTTCACTCCGCTTGTCAAAGACGGAAAAATGTTCGGCCGCGGAACCGCAGACGACAAAGGCCCGGCCATCGCAGCCATCTACGCAATGCGCGCCGTCAAAGAACTCGGTTACCCATTAAAGAAAAACGTCCGTCTTGTCCTCGGTTCCGATGAGGAGTGCGGAAGCTCTGACCTCGAATATTATTATAAGAAAGAAGTGGAAGCACCATGCACCTTCTCCCCGGATGCCGAATTCCCGGTTATCAACATTGAGAAAGGCGGCATGCGCGGCCATTTCGAGAAAACCTCCGATGCCGGAACGACAGGTGTGCGCCTCGTGTCCTTACAGGCCGGCACAAAACTGAATGTCGTACCGGGAAAAGCATATGCAGAGCTTGCCGGAATGGCAAAAGAAGACCTGAAAACCTGCGCTGACGAAGTGGAGCAGAAGACCGGCGTTTCCTTTATCCTGGAAGATACCGAAAGTGGCAATGTAAAAATCACCGCCTGCGGTGCCTTCGCCCACGCATCCACCCCGGAAATGGGAAACAATGCACTGACTGCACTGCTGCAGCTTCTCGCATCCGTTGGAATGGAAGAGAGCGAACTGAAAAACGACATCAGCTTCCTTGCCAAAGTTTACCCGCACGGCGACGGCAAAGGCGCAGGCCTCGGTGTCGCCATGTCAGACGAAGAGTCCGGCGAGCTCACCTTAAGCCTCGACCTCATGAACTACGACGGCAAAATCCTGACCGGTTCCTACGACTGCCGCGCCCCGATCTGCGCGACAAAAGAAAACCTGTACGATACCGCTGAGCAGAACATGAAAAAAGGCGGTTTCTCCATGGAAGGCAGCGGAATGTTCCCGCCACACCACGTCCCGGCTGACAGCCCGTTTGTTCAGACACTGCTGCAGTGCTACACCGACGTTACCGGAAAAACAGGCAAACCATTTGCGATCGGCGGCGGAACGTATGTGCATCATCTGAAAAACGGTGTTGCGTTTGGATGCGCGGATCTTGAAGTTGATAACCGCATGCACGGAGCAGACGAGTTCGTGGAAATCGAATGCCTGAAAGAATGCGTTGTAATCTTCGCGGAGGCGATTGTGCGGATCTGCGGGGAATAAAGCAGTCTTAAAAAGATAAATACAGAAAAGCCCGGAATGAGTTGGCACATATGAATCTTTTAAGCAACGAAGAATTATGTGTGATATTGAAAGCAGGAAAACATAAAACGGCATCTGATTAGAAGGCTTAGCGGGAAGTAAGTGAAAAGAAAATGTGCATTGGATGGCAGAAAAATCTGTTTTTCCAATGCACATTTTTAATACGAGTATAAAAATATTTATTTCAGAACTTCAATTCCCTGCACCGATCCAGGCATTCAAAGATTTCCTGCCGTCTCGGCCGTGCCAGATCCCCAGGTCTTCCAGGAGCGAGAAGAGAAGCAAGTCCTTTTTCATCCATCTGCCGTTCCAGCAGATCCACAACCTGCACCAGTGTTTTCTTACCGTCCATCCTGCGTTCCGCCGCATCCAGCAGAAGTGCCGCCAGTCCATTCAGCTGTTCGCTGTCGGTCAGCTGTTCCACAGCACGCAGATCGGTCAGTGATTTATTAATGAGAATAGATTCGCGTCCCATGACTTTGACTTTCGTGCGGTCGTTGCCAGTCAGCGCTTTCGACGGCTGCGGGCGGCGCTGGAAGGATGGAACGGCGAAAGGACGCACCGATGCGGTAAAAGGCGGGAACTCCGCTGCTGTGGTTTTGGCACGCTCCGTAATATCGTAGGGAACGTATTCCTTCATCTGAATCACCGTATCCGCCACATGGAAGTAAGATCCAGAGCTTCCGGCGACGAGGATAGACGAGATCCCAAGCTTCTCATACAGATCCCGCACACGGCTGATAAACGGCGTGATCGGCTCTTCACTGTCCGCAACGACGCGCTGCATCAGCTCATCCCGCACCATAAAGTTTGTGGCGGAGGTATCCTCGTCGATCAGAAACAGGCTTGTACCGGCCTCAATGCCTTCAATGACATTGGCAGCCTGCGAGGTGCTGCCGCTGGCGTCTGCGGTCGAGAAGGAAGTGGTGTCGCTCTTTCCAGGCAGATCATGGATGAAGAGGGAGATATCGACATTGCTGATGCTGCGGGAGTCCTCTGAGCGGAGTTTTACGGCACTCGCATCAGTGATGACATATTCGCGTCCATCCCCGGCGATATGGTTGTACACGCCGCGCTCCAGCGCCTGCAGCAGGGTGGACTTTCCGTGGAAACCTCCGCCGACAATCAGGGTAACACCCAGCGGAATGCCCATGCCGGAAATAGATCCGCGGTTCGGGAGATCGAGGGTGACGCGTAAGGATTCCGGCGAGACAAACGGAACGGCGTGTTTCATCGGCAGGTCAGAGACACCGGTCTCACGTGGGAGAATGGAGCCGTCGGCGATGAAGGCGGTGAGTCCTTTTTCTTTTAATGCGGCGCGGATCGCCTGCTGATCTTCACAGAGACGGGCGACTCCGGCGCATGCTTTCGGATCCAGACTGCGGTACAGAAGCGATTTTTCCACGCAGCCCGGCAGGAAGTCGAAGAGAATGCGGATCAGTTCCTGCGAGGCGATGGTGCGGCCATTGGCGGGGAAGCCGATTTCCATGTTGACGATAAGACTGCCGTCGGACGGATTTAAAATGCAGGCAGTGCGCTCGAGAATTTCCTGGCCGCAGCGGCTGACGCCAAGCAGACCGCTTTTGCCGGAGCCCTTCGCGCGGAATGAGTACGGTGCGATCGCGCGCGCAAACTGGCGCAGCAGGTAATCCTGAAGGGCGACGCGCTTCTCATATGTGTCGTAGAGCGATGTTGGAAATGCGGCGGTTTTTCCAGTGATATGGACGCTGACACGCGACGGAGCAGCGAACGGATCGCCCTGGACATGGTCGATGGAGAGGGTGTAGCGCGGAAACTGATAAGCACCGCGGGTGGATTTATAGGCGGGATAGCTTTTGTGGTTGATGCCAAATAAAAGCTGTTTCAGATCATTTGCGGACTGCATGAGAAAAACTCCTTTCAAAACGAATGTTTATACATAGAAATCATTTTGTGATAACTATAGCACAGCAGCGCGGAAAAATGCAAAGAAAAAGAGTGAAAAGCCTTCCCACAGAAAAGGAGACGTTTCGCTCTTTTTGCATAGCGGCTGCCAGACGTTACGCTGCCTGTTTTGCGCGCCGCGTGTGCTCAAAATACCCTGCAGTGCCACAAAAAATGTTTTTCCATTTCCATTCAGGTATCCCATCATGGAGAAGTTGATGCCGACGACCATCAGATCGACGGTTCCATACAGTGCCTGGAGCAGATTGGCGCCGAATACGGGGAGCATAAAAAGCAGAATCAACGTTTGGAAACACTCTGGCGTTTCACCAGTTTCGTTGCCATGCACATCTTCAGACACTCACGTTTCGGATCAGCTACGCGGTCGAGCAGACGCTGAACAGCAGTGGCGCCAAGCTCGCGTTTTCTGACTTTCATCGTGGAAAGCGGCGGAACCATCATATCGCACATCGGAACGTCATCAAAGCCGATGATAGAGACATCCTCCGGGATGCGGTAGCCGTTTTCACGCAGCGCACGCATAGCGGCCGCAGCGATGATGTCATTATCGGCAAAGTAAGCATCTGCGATCGGAGCTTTCGACTCGAGAAGGCGCAGCATGTCGCGGTAGCCCTCGTCCGAGGTAGGGGAAACCGGGTGGACATATGGATGCGAGGTACTGATACCGTTTGCACGGAGCGCTTTGTAGTAGCCGTCGGCGCGTTCGGAGAAGTTGCTGATGTCGAGGTTCGAATGAAAGTAGCCCACGTTTTTGTGTCCGCACTGGATCAGATAATTCGTGGCGTTGAACGCACCCTGAATGTTGTTGATCAGAACGCAGTCGTAATCAAGCTCATCGTAATAGCAGTCCACGACAACGATCGGAACAGAAAAATCGCGGAACTTGCGGAAATCGGATGGAGCCATTTCTGTTGCAAGAAGCAGAATGCCCTCACAGTCCACAGCGCGGAGTGCATCGAGCTGGCTGTCAATATCCATGGTCTCATAAAAATAGGAGATATGAAGCGCACAGCCCTGGCGGGTGCATTCGGTGGAGATTCCTTCGGTCAGCTGGGAGAAAAACGGTGTGTCGGCAGCAACCTTTCCGTGCTTTTTATAATTGACCAGCTGAATAATGCGGGAGGAAGCACCGGAGGATTCATTTTTTTTCGGCGCATAGCCATACTCAGCTGCGGTTTTTAAAACCAGCTCTCTTGTGGCATCGCTGATGCCGGGTTTGTTATTGAAAACCATAGAAACCGTGGCAGGCGATACGTTGATCAGCTTTGCCAGTTCTTTCGCAGAAATATTCATAAAATTTCAGCTCCTGTTCGATAAAATCAGCCCGCACGCTGCTTTCGTGTGTTTTGACATGCGGGATGTTGAAATTTATTTCAGTGTTTATCTGAAAAATATTAAACTTATGCATTGATTTTAATATGAATTAAAAAAGAAGTCAACTTCTGAGCTGTAAAAAAATGAAATATGAAGAAATGCATAAAAACAGCCATTCTTTTTTGTGTAAATTACTAAAAAAGATTTAATAAAGTTGAATAGATATTGACAAATTCAAAAGAATTTAGTAATATAAGAGCCATAGAAAGCAGGAAAATTTAGAATAAAGTTTAACAAAATTTAAAAACAATTAAGTGGAGGAAAAGAATATGAAATCAGTTAAGATCGGATTTGCACCTACAAGAAGAAGTATTTTCAGCGCTCCGGATGCTGTAAAATACGCCAACCTGACGAGAGAGCGTTTAAAAGAGCTCGGCGTTGAATTTGTTGATATCACAGACATCAACGAGGAGGGGCTGTTTTACGATGAGGCGGATCGTGAGAAAATCCAGGAGAAATTCCGCCGTGAGAACGTAAAGGGAATTTTCTTCCCGCACGGAAACTTCGGCACGGAATATGTCTGTGCAAGACTGGCAAAGGAAATGGGGCTTCCGGTACTCCTCTGGGGACCGCGCGATGAGAGACCGGATGAGAACGGTGTGCGTCTCCGCGACAGCCAGTGCGGCCTGTTCGCAACCGGAAAAGTGCTGCGCCGTTTTGGCGTTCCGTTCACCTACATGACAAACTGCCGCCTGACCGATCCGGAATTTGAGCGCGGCATCAAGGATTTCCTCGCCGTATGTAATGTGGTAGATACCTTCCGTCACACCAGAATCCTTCAGATCGGACCGCGTCCGTTCGACTTCTGGTCCACCATGTGCAACGAGGGCGAGCTGCTGGAAAAATTCAACATTCAGCTTTCCCCGATTCCGCTTCCGGAGCTGACCGAAGAGATGAAAAAAGTAAAAGCAGAGGGCAGCGAGGTAGAAAAAGTCGTTGCATACTGCAATACCAATATGTGTGTAAAGATCAAACCGGAAGAACTGGAAAATGTAGCAGCTCTGAAGGTTGCGATGAAGAACCTGGCTGTCAAATATTCCTGCAATGCCATTGCGATCCAGTGCTGGAACGCGCTGCAGGGCGAGATCGGCATCATGCCGTGTGCGGCAAACTCCCTGCTGAACGAAGAGGGAATTCCGGTTGTCTGTGAGACCGATATCCACGGTGCCATCACCGCTCTGATGGTAGAGGCTGCCGGCAGAAACGACAAGAGAAGCTTCTTTGCTGACTGGACGGTACGTCACCCGGACAACGAGAACGGCGAGCTGCTGCAGCACTGCGGACCGTGGCCGATTTCTGTTGCACAGGAAAAACCGACGATCGGTTATCCTCTGGCATTCAGCCATCCGGGCGCTGTAGAGGCACAGGCAAAATTAGGCGAAATGACACTGGCGCGTTTCGACGGAGACAACGGAGAGTACTCCCTGCTGCTTGGAAATGCAAAAGGTGTAAAGGGACCTTACACGAAGGGAACTTACGTATGGGTTGAGGTACAGAACCTGAAACGCCTCGAGGCAAAAATCGTGGAGGGACCGTACATCCACCACTGTGTCGGTATCCACGAGAACGTTGTGCCGGTTCTGTATGAAGCATGCAAATACATCGGCATTGCCCCGGATTTATATGATCCGATCGAGGAAGATGTCAAAGCATATTTAAGAGGAGAATGAAAATCATGAGTGAATACAAGGAATTGAGTTGTCTGGCGTATGATCTGCGGAAGAAAGTAGTGGAAATGGTAGTTTCCGGCAAGGGCGGCCACATCGGCGGCGACATGAGTGTCATCGATGTGCTTGTAGCGCTGTATTTTAAAGAGATGAACATCAGCCCTGAGAACATGGACGACCCGGACCGCGACCGTTTTGTGATGAGTAAAGGTCATTCCGTTGAGGCATATTATGCGGTACTTGCAGCAAAGGGATTTTTCCCGATGGAAGAAGTCATCGAAAAATTCTCCAAATTCGGCAGCCCGTACATCGGTCATCCGAACAATAAACTGCCGGGCATCGAGATGAACTCCGGTTCTCTCGGCCACGGACTTCCGGTCTGTGTGGGAATGGCACTGGCAGGAAAAATGGATAAAAAAGATTACCGTGTTTACACCGTTATGGGTGACGGCGAGCTGGCAGAAGGCTCTGTCTGGGAGGGCGCGATGTCTGCAGGAAACTACAAGCTGGACAACCTCTGCGCGATCGTAGACCGCAACCGTCTGCAGATCTCCGGAAATACCGAGGATGTCATGAAACAGGACAGCCAGGAGGAAAGATGGGCAGCGTTTGGATGGAATGTTCTTTCCGTACCGGGCAACGATATGGACGCGCTCGTTCATGCGTTTGAACTGGCAAAACACTGCAAGGGAAAACCAACGGTTATTATTGCAAATACAACGAAGGGCTGTGGTTCTTCTGTCATGGAAAATAAGGCGGAGTGGCATCATAAAGTGCCGACACCGGAGGAAGTAGAGCAGATCATGAAGGATCTGGATGAGAGAAAGGAGGCACTGTCATGAACAAGATTCCAAACAGACAGGCCATTTGTGAGGTTTTAATGAAACATGCCGAAACGGATAAAGATATCGTGGTACTCTGCAGCGATTCCAGAGGAAGTGCTTCCCTGACACCGTTTGCAAATGCGTATCCGGAGCAGTTTGTGGAAATGGGTATCGCAGAGCAGGATCTGGTCAGCGTTTCTGCCGGTCTTGCAAAATGCGGCAAGAAAGCATTTGCGGCATCTCCGGCGTGCTTCCTTTCTACAAGAAGCTATGAGCAGGCGAAGATTGACTGTGCATACTCCAACACCAACGTAAAGCTGATCGGCATCAGCGGCGGTGTAAGCTACGGTGCACTCGGCATGAGCCATCATTCTGCACAGGATATCGCAGCAATGGCAGCCATTCCGAACATGCGCGTTTATCTGCCGAGCGACCGTTTCCAGACAGCAAAACTGGTTGAGGCACTTCTTACCGATGAGAAACCGGCTTATATCCGTGTGGGAAGAAATGCCGTTGAGGATATTTACAGCGAAGAAAATACACCGTTTGAGATGGATAAGGCAACGGTTCTGTCGGAAGGCACCGATGTTTTACTGGTAGCCTGCGGTGAGATGGTCCGTCCGGCGCTGGATGCAGTTGCCATGCTGAAAGAAGAGGGGATCAGCGCAGGACTGCTCGATATGTACTGTGTGAAGCCGTTGGACAAAGATGGTCTGGTAAAGGCTGCCAAGGCGGCAAAAGCTGTTATTTCGATCGAAGAGCATGCTCCATTCGGCGGTCTTGGATCGATGGTGAGCCAGGTGGTTGGCGCGGAGTGCCCGCGCAAAGTTGTTAATATGTCTCTGCCGGATGCGCCGGTGATCACGGGAACTTCCAAAGAAGTGTTTGAGTACTATGGACTGAATGCGGAAGGTATTGCAGCGAAAGCGAAAGAATTACTGAAATAAAGATGTTTATGACGTTCCTGCGTGCCCGGACTGTGGAAGGCCCGGGGGTGCGGGGACGTTTCTATTTTATGATAGTAATGGAGTGAAAACATGGAGAAAAGGTATATGATCGGAATTGACCAGAGCACGCAGGGAACGAAAGCGCTGCTCTTTGACGGGGAGGGACATTTACTCCGCCGTACCGACCTGCCGCACCGGCAGATCATCAACGAAAAGGGATGGGTGTCCCATGATCTGAATGAGATTTACCGGAATACCGTACAGACGGTAAAAACGCTGGTGGCAGAGTCCGGTGTTGCACCGGAAGAAATCGCCGGAATCGGCATCAGCAATCAGCGTGAGACAACGGCAGTCTGGGACAGGGTGACAGGCGAACCGCTGGAGGATGCGATTGTATGGCAGTGCGGACGCGCAAGCGGGATTGCGCAGGAGATTGCAGAGCAGGGATATGCAGAACAGATCCGTGAAGCGACGGGTCTGCAGCTTTCCGCTTATTTCCCGGCTGCGAAGATGGCATGGCTGCTTCGAAACGGCGGAGAAGAAAGACAGAAACGTGCTGCAGACGGGAAACTCTGCCTGGGTACGATTGACAGCTGGCTGGTTTACAAGCTGACGGGGGATCATGCATTTAAAACAGATTTTTCAAATGCGTCGAGAACACAGTTGTTTAATTTGAAAACACTGGCATGGGATGAGAAGATCTGTGAGATGTTCGGGATTCCGGTCTGTGCGCTGGCCAGGGTGTGCGATTCCGATGCGGTGTATGGAACAACGACGCTGGAAGGGCTGTTTACGGAGCCGGTTCCGATCTGTGGTGTATTAGGCGACTCTCATGCGGCTTTGTTCGGACAGGGCTGCTTAAAACCGGGCATGATCAAGGCAACATATGGAACGGGTTCTTCGCTGATGATGAACATTGGAGACAGGCCGATTCAGAGCAGCCACGGTGTAGTGACCTCCCTTGCGTGGGGAAGAGGCGGCAAGGTGGACTATGTGCTGGAAGGCAATCTGAATTACACCGGAGCTGTAATTACCTGGCTGAAGGATGACCTGAAACTGATTTCTTCGGCAAAAGAGACGGAAAGTCTGGCGAGAGAGGCAAATCCGGCGGATCGCACCTATCTGGTTCCGGCGTTTACCGGGCTTGGGGCGCCGTACTGGGACGAGAAAGCAACGGCATCGATCAGCGGAATTACACGTACCACAGGAAAAGCGGAGGTGGTAAAAGCGGCACTCGATTGCATCGCGTATCAGATCACCGACCTCGTCCGTGCGATGGAGCAGGATACCGGCATGCGGATCGAGGAACTCCGCGTGGACGGCGGCCCGACACGAAACGGATATCTGATGCAGTTCCAGAGTGATATTGCAAATAAACGCGTGAACATTCCGGACGCGGAGGAGCTTTCCGGCATCGGGGCGGCTTATATGGCCGGTATTTCAGCCGGGGTCTACGATCTGGAAAAACTCGCGGGAAATATGAAACGAAGTGTGTATGAGCCGAAGATGGACGACGAAATCCGGGAGAAGAAGTATGCCGGATGGAAAAAGGCTGTCGACGGGGTATTAAGTAAATAGAGGGACGGACGGCGCAAAAAGCCTTCCGCCCCACAGAGCATCATCCCCGGACAGGCACGGTTTCGGAGGGCAAGAGGCTCTAAGAAACTTGAATTTTGCTAAAAGCGTCGCAGAAAAAGGCAAACTCGCTGTCGCTCAAACAGTGCCTTTTTCTGTGACAACGCAAAATCCAATTTTCTAAGATCCTTAGCCCTTCTGCAAATGTGCCTGTCCGGGGACTTGTGCTTTGTGCGGGGAGGGAGGCCTTTTGCGCCTGACGGTGAGATGACGAAAGGGGGATGCGGGCATTACTGTACACTCGGCACCGGAACACGCGGGCGGTTCCCTGCACTGAGAGAGGAATAGTGCTTGCGCTGAATTGTGGGCGTGGGTATAATAGAGAGAAGAAGAGATATAACGTAAAATGTACTCTCGGAATCTTTCTGCACTTGCTTTTGCGGCTGATTTTCCGCCAGTTGCACCCGAATTTCATCCACGTACGCATCGCGTACGCCTCAAAAATTTGGGCACAACTGACAAAAAATCATCCCACAAAAGCAAGTGCAGAAAGACTCTGAGAGTACATTTAAGAAGACAGGAGGAAGGGCTCATGGGGACGTATTTGAATCCGGGGAATGGATTGTTTAAGATTGCGTTGAATTCTCAGATTTTTGTGGATAAGAGCAGATTGATTGAGGTGACGAATCGGTGTGTCGGGACGATGCAGAGGTTTGTCTGCGTGAGCCGTCCGAGAAGGTTTGGCAAGTCGATGGCGGCGGATATGCTGGTAGCGTATTATCAGCGAGGGATGGATTCGGATCCGCTGTTTCGGGAGCTGAAAATTGCGGATTGTGCTTCTTATTCTGCACATCGAAATCAGTATGATGTGATCAAAATTAATATGCAGGAATTTTTAAGCGAGACCGAGAGTGTGGAAGATATGCTACAGATGATGCGCAGTTATCTGCTTTTTGATCTGCGAGAAGCATTTGGAGAGGTGCGGCTGCGGGATGAGAAGAATCTGGTTCAGGTAATGAAGGATATTTATGCGGCGACGGGGCGCTCGTTTGTGATTTTGATTGATGAGTGGGATTGTCTGTTCCGGGAATATCAAAGTGATAAGGAAGCACAGAAAAAGTATCTGGATTTTCTTCGGGCGTGGCTGAAGGATAAGGAGTATGTGGCACTTGCCTATATGACGGGAATTCTGCCGATTAAAAAATATGGTTCACATTCGGCACTCAATATGTTTTCAGAATATTCCATGACGAATCCGCGGGAAATGGCGGAGTTTTTCGGATTCACAGAGGAGGAAGTGCAGGCGCTTTGCGAGAAATACGGAAGAAGCTTTGAGGAAACGCAGGCTTGGTATGATGGATATGAGCTGGCGGCGGTGTGCGGAAATGAACTGAAAACGTATGCGATGTACAGCCCGAAATCCGTCGTGGATGCCATGCTGAGCGGGATTTTTGATAATTACTGGAATCAGACGGAAACGTATGAAGCGTTGAAAGTTTATATTCGTATGAACTTTGAAGGGCTGAAGGACGATATTGTGAGAATGCTGGCGGGAGAGCGGATTCGGATTAATATAGGCACATTTTCCAATGATATGACGACATTTCAGGGAAAGGATGATGTGCTGACGCTGCTGGTGCATCTTGGATATCTGAGTTATCACTGGACGGATAAGACGGTGTCTATTCCGAATAAGGAAGTTTCGCAGGAATATATCAATGCCATCAGTACGATGGACTGGAAAGAAGTGATACGGTCAGTGGAGGATTCGCGAAAACTGCTGGAATCACTCTGGAATATGGATGAAACTGCAGTTGCGCTGGGAGTGGAAAGAGCGCATCAGGAGATTTCGGCGTTAGAATATAATGATGAAAATTCCCTAAGCTGTACCATCAGCCTGGCTTTTTATTTTGCGAGAGAATATTACACGGTGATTCGGGAATTTCCGACGGGGAAGGGCTTTGCAGATCTCTGCTTTATACCAAGAAAAATGTATGCGGACAAGCCGGCGATTATCGTGGAGCTGAAATGGGACAAGAGTGCCAGAGGAGCGTTGGAGCAGGTGAAAGACCGGGAATATGTGGAGACGTTGAAAGAATATAAGGGGAATTTACTGCTGGTGGGGATTAATTATGATAAGAAAACGAAGACGCATACATGCGTGATTGAGAAATTTGAAAAATAAACATTTTGAGTACGAAGTTCTGTCAGACCAATTCCGACAGGTACTTGGGAGAAAATGGATTCTAAACTGTGATTGGAAAGAACACAAAAGCGAACAGAAGATACGAGCGTATGAAAAGCACAAACAACAAAAATGAGAGGGACGGCTGTAGAATATGAAAGTTCTGAACTTTGAGGATAGTGTTTATAAGGCGAATGCAATTCGAAAAATATTAGGTAACCGCTGTGGTGTGGCATCGGTTGAGCAGGTGTCTAATGTGGAAGATGGTCTGAAAATGTTGAAAGATGCAGAAAACGCAGGAGAGCCGTTCAATCTGATCATCACTGATATGCATTTTCCAATGAGGTCAGGAGCCATCAGCGACACAGAAGCGGGAGAAAAATTAGTTCAGATTCTGCAGGAGCAGGGAAATCAAACCAACATTATCGTATGTTCCTCAAGAAATATGAAACTTCCAGGTGTATATGGATGTATCTGGTATTCGGAAATCAGCGACTGGGAAGAAGAACTTTGTGATCTTGTAAGAGAGATGGAAAAAAGTAAATGATTTACGCGGTGCGCGATCCGTATGAACCCCGGTACACCGAAGTTGCAAAGACTTCCGGCTTTGGTTGTGAGTGTCTTTGATTTTATACAGAAACGGTGCTGGGTAATGGAAGAGGAAACATGCGGATATTTTATAGCACTGTCCAAAGGAAAATCAGGTCTGGACAGTATTGTGTGGAGCTGGGAAAAACCAGAAAACATATCACATGAAAAATTAAACCAGAAGTTAAATGCAAAAATCGAAAATATGTAATAGAGTATATACAGAACAAAGCACGGACATTCACAAAAAGAACAGAGACGTGCAGAAAGGGGAAGCGGAGAAATGAATTACTATATCAGCGATCTGCACTTACTGCATAAAAACTGTATCGGCTTCGACGAGCGTCCCTTCGCGGATCTGGAGGAGATGCATGAGACAATTCTTGCAAACTGGAATCGGAAAGTAACGAACAGCGACACCGTTTACATTCTCGGGGATGCCACCTTATATGGAAAGAAAGAGGATGCTATTGCACTGGTTGCAAGAATGAAGGGGAAAAAGGTTCTGGTAAGAGGAAATCATGATCACATCGATGATTACCGGTATCAGCAGCTATACGAAGAGATCTGCGATTACAAGGAAATTCAGGACGGAATCGACGGAAAACAGTATCATCTGGTTCTCTTTCATTATCCGATTTTCAGCTGGAAAAATATGGGACATGGAACCATCCTTTTATATGGCCATACACACGACAGCATGGAGGATACGTATTATCAGGAGTGCCTGAGAAAAATGGCGGAGGAGGAATGCAGCAGACACATTTATGAGTGCAGACCGCAGGCATACAATGTGGGATGCATGAAGCCATGGATGAATTATGAACCAAGATCCCTGAAGGAAATCCTGAGCTTTAAAGAGACGGCAGAGACAGAAAAATAGAATCTCAACCGATGATATAAAGCAAGTCAGAGTGGAACAGCATTTGATACACATCAGTATCCACAAAAAAATGTGGCTGAAAATAAGGCGGTAGTTTAACGGGTAAAACCTGTGCAGAAAAATGTTTCATGTTTGTGGAACGTACAGCAAATTTTTTCTTAGAGGATAAGGCACAGAATGCAGGTTCAAGTCCTGCCCGCCTTACGCGAGTAAGATAGCTCAAAAGAAAGGAGCGGCAGCGATGAGTTTTGCAGAACAGATGCGGGAGCAGACAACAAAAACCTATACGGAAAACGGAGCAGCAGCACGGAACACAAGCGGCGATGCGCGACTGGATCTGTTTGCATCGATTGGATCCCTGCGCAGTGCGGATCCGGAAAGAATCGAGCTTCTGTTTGCGGAAGTGTACCGGGCAGACCCGCTGTTCGCGTTAAAAATCCTGTTTTATGCACGTGATATCCGGGAAGGTCTCGGTGAGAGACGGGTCTTTCGGATTCTGCTGCAGTACCTTGCCAAATATCATCCGCAGGATGTTATTGCGAATCTCGATCTGATTGGCGTTTACGGCCGGTTCGATGACTGGTACTGTCTGGTTGGAACCAGAGTCGAAGACGAGATGTGGAAAGCCATGAAGCAGCAGCTGGAAGCAGATCTGAAAAATTTTCGGGAGGGAAAAAGCGTTTCCCTGCTTGCCAAATGGATCAAGACGGCAGATTCGAAAAGGGAAGAGACGAGAAAGCTCGGCATTCTGACGGCGCAGAAGCTCGGCTATCCGGTTTACAACTTCAAAAGAATCGTCCGTTCCCTGCGGAAATACATCGGTGTGCTGGAAGTAAAAATGTCAGAAGGAAAGTGGGAGGAGATCGTATACCCGGAGGTCTCCGGAAGAGCTATGATGATTTACCGGAACGCATTCCTGAGACATGACATGGAGCGTTTTGACCGGTATCTGATGAACGCACTGGAGGGAAAAGAAAAGATTCATGCGGAGACGCTGTATCCGTACGATCTTGTAGAAAAAATACTGCACTTCAATCCGTGGGACGAGGTAATGGAAGCACAGTGGCGCCAGCTGCCGGACTATGTGGCGAAGGAAACGAATGCGATTGTCGTTGCAGATGTTTCCGGTTCTATGTGGATAAGACCCATGGCTACAGCGATTGGCCTTGCCATTTACTTTGCAGAGCGGAACCGGGGTGCTTACCACAATCTTTTTATGACATTCAGTGAGAAGTCGGAATTTGTTTCCCTGAAGGGGGAAACGCTGGAGCAGAAAATCCAATGTGTTAAGAGTGTTGGCTGGGGAATGAACACGAATCTGCAGGCTGCATTTGAACACGTTCTGGAAACAGCACGGGATCACGATGTTCCGCCGGAGGAAATGCCGAAAGCACTGATCGTTGTCTCGGATATGGAGATTGATGCCTGCGTGGACGAGAACTGGATGTTTTATGATCATATGAAAGAAAAGTATGAATACAGCGGCTATCATCTGCCGAACGTTGTTTTCTGGAATGTGAACAGCCGCCACGACCTTTTCCATGTCGACAGCAAAAGAAAAGGGGTTCAGCTGTACAGCGGAGAGTCGGTTACGACATTCCGGAATCTCCTGAGTAACATCGACACCACACCGGCGGAAGCGATGGAACAGATCATCGAAAGCGAGCGGTATGCGTGTGTCAGAACAGGGGATGTGGAAGAAAAGATGTAAAGTTGTGATTGGAAAACAGGATGTAGAGGAATAAAAGAAAAACGGACGCTGTGTTTCAAAAATGAAGCAGTGTCCGTTTTTGCTATATGATTTTAAGATACCGGGGTCAAAAGGTCAAAAAGCCTTTTGACCCCAACATCTATTTAAGAAAAGTTGACAGTTGAAAAATTATCCAAAATACTCTCCCGCCAGTTCCTTAAACGCCGGCAGTGCCCGCTCGATCTGTGCGGTAGTAACGCAGTAAGCGATCCGAACAAATCCCGGTGCGCCGAAATCGTCGCCTGGTACCAGAAGAAGTTCGTACTTTTTCGCTTTCTCACAGAACGCATATGCATCCGGTTCCGGAGTTTTCATGAAGAGATAGAAAGCGCCGTCCGGATGAACGCAGGTGAAGCCGTAGGCGGTTAATGAATCATACAGCAGATCGCGGTTTTTCTTGTAGACCGAAAGATCAGAAACCTGTCCTGCGCATTTGGCAATGACGTGTTGGATCAGGCTTGGTGCGCAGACGAAGCCGAGGGCGCGTCCGGCGCCGCAGACGGCTGCGTAGATGGTTCTTGCATCATCGACCTCATCCGGAACGAGAACGTAGCCGATACGCTCGCCCGGCAGGGAGAGGGATTTGCTGTAGGAGTAGCAGACCAGCGTGTTTTTGTAATATTTTGTCAGATACGGAACTTCCACGTCTCCGTAGACAAGCTCGCGGTACGGTTCATCAACGATCAGATAAATCGGATGGCCGTATTCGGCAGATTTTGCTTCCAGAAAAGCAGCGAGCTTCTGAATGCTTTCTTCTGTGTAGACAACGCCGGACGGATTGTTCGGAGAATTGACGAAAACGCCTTTGGTGTGCGCTGTGACAGCGGCCGAGAGGCGGTCAAAGTCGATCTGGAACGTGGAAGAATCAGCCGGCGTTTCGATCATGGCTGCGCCTGCAGACTCGATGAAAACACGGTATTCCGGAAAGTACGGGGTAAATACGATATACTCGTCGCCCGGAACGGTTAAAGCACCAAGGACGATGCGGAGCGAAGCGGCTGCACCGCAGGTCATATAGAAGTTGTCGGCATGGAACGCGGTACCAAAGCGTTTGTTCAGGTCGGCTGCAACGGCGGCGCGGGTATCGGCATCGCCCTGCGCGGAGGTGTAGCCGAAGAGATAGTAATCGTCTTTGGAATCGAGCAGCTCCTTGATGGTCTCATGAACGGAGACCGGAGCCGGGACGTTTGGATTTCCGATACTGAAATCAAAGACATTTTCCGCGCCGATCTCGGCAGCACGTTTTTTGCTGTATTCGAAAATCTCGCGGATTACCGATTTTTTTGTGCCGAGAGTTACCATTTTTTCTGAAATCATGTGTCAATCCTCCTGAAGTAAATTGTTTGCCGCTGTTTTAAATGAACTGTAAATATTATTCTTTTTTCTGCTTTTTCCTTATTCTAGCAGACAAAGACTGAATTGTAAATGCAGCATTTTCGGTCTCATGCTCCCGCAGGCTGAAAAGATGGCGGAAGCAGACCACGAGCGATACCAGCAGACTACCGAGCCGCACGGACGGAAGAAATCGGGAAATTTGTGCGGCGACGGCAAACCCGGAGAACGAGACAATTGAGCGCAGATTGTGTGGCTGGATAATGAGAATCAACGAAAACGTCAGATAAAACGCCGCAAGAAGAAGCGCCGGCCGCAGATCCGGCAGGAGGCCGAGCAGCACGCCGAACGAGACAGAGATCGCCTTTCCGCCTTTCGCAGGCTGCAGAAACGGCCATGCGTGTCCGGCCACCGGGGCGAGCAGAATCAGGGCAAAAATCCAGGAACCCATCGAAACAGCGGAACTGTGCGCCGCCAGAAACACCGGCAGAAATCCCTTCCCGATATCGCACAGGACGCAGAGCAGTCCAATCCGCGGTCCAGCCACTGAAAAGGCGTTGAAGGCGCCTGGATTCTGATCTTCATTCACAGTTCGGACATCCACGTGGCAGAAGTATTTTGGAATCAGGTACGAATACAGTACGCTGCCCGAGAGGTACCCGAAGAAACTATAAAACAGATAAGCAGTAAGCATCATAAGCAGTTACTCCGAAACTAATTTTTCCAAAAGGTGTGTAATTGACGTTCCCGCCTGCGGATGGCTGTTTTTTCGCTGGGCATCGCGCATCGCGATCTGACGTGCATCATCGTGGGTAAGCGAAATACCGGCCTCTGCCAGCTCTTTCTGATGTGCGCCGGTCACGGACATTCCGCGTGAGACAAAAAAAGCACGGTTTTTTGTTTCGCAACCCGGAATCGGATCAGTGTGGACGAGCGGAACGCGCCGCACAGCGGCCTCGGTACTGCTTAAGCCCCCGGGCTTTGTAAACAGCACATCGGCAGCGGCCATATATTCCGCAACGTGGCGTGTAAAACCGATAATATGTACATTTGGGTTCTTATGGAACTGCAGCCGGAGCGAACGCATCCGTTTTTTATTATTTCCGCAGATGATCACAGCCTGTTCGCCGTTTTCCAGCCGGGAAACGAGTTCATGTGCGAGCAGGTGCACTTTGCCGAATCCCATACTGCCGCTCATGACGAGAAACAGCGGAGCATTCTCGGGAAGACCGAGATGGCGGCGCACATCCTCTTTGGATGCAGGGCGCGCAAATGCGGGCCGCACCGGAATACCGAGAGGAAGCAGTTTTTCTTCCGGGATGCCGCAGGATGCAAACTCCGGGATCAGATCCTTGTGCGGAACCACATAGTAATCGCAGTTCGTCTCTTCCCAGAACGGAATGCACGCGTAATCGGTGGCAACGGCAACGCAGGGAATCGTCAGCCGTCCTTTCTGTTTCATCCAGGTCAGTGTTTCTGCCGGATAAAGATGTGTGGTGACAACGGCATCAAAATGGTTTTGAACAATATAATCTGCAAGCGCATTTCCAAGCCGCGCATTTGCATAGTAAACGGGGGACTTCCAGGGAAATTTCCGTACCAGCTCACCAAGCTGATAGAGTGCGCCGAAGCCGGCCGGAAAAACGGAGACGAGCTTCACATAAGCTCCGCCGACCAGTGCGGAGGTATGCTTTCGCCCGAGGCTCATCAGATCCAGAACCTCGGCTTCGTGGTGATAAAAATTCAGACTTTCTTTTAATGCAGAGGCCGCAGCATTGTGGCCACCGCCAGTATTGCAGGATAAAATCAGTACCTTCATAAGAAAACTCCATTCTTTTGTTGTATCCCAAAGAGAACCTGAAAAAGGGGATGCCGATGATTTGTTTTCAGACACGCTTTAGTATAGAACGCTGTTATTTTTCGGACAATCCACAAAATGAGAAAAGTGTCTGATATAACAGAAAAGCGACAAGCTGCAGAAACACCGGGGAGACGCAGACGGAGCATCTACCTGCGGATCAAGATATTGAGAGAAAGGAAAGAAACGACGGATGCTTGAAAAATTGGCAAAATAGAATAAAATCGAAAGAAAAAGAAACGAAAAACAGGATAAAATGCTGAAAAATCAATTGACATCCACTCCAAAACTTCGTATCATAAAGATAGAATGGGGCGCGTTCGGAAAGCGATCTGCGCACCGGAAAATACAGGAGGTAAGCTTAAAATGGGTAAATGGCAGAGAAGTCTTTACCAGCCGGTTCTGCCGCTGGGAAAAGACGGAAAAAGGGTAACAGGAAGCACTGAACATATCGCACTTTCCAGAAAAGCAGCAGGCGAGGGTATGGTTCTGGTAAAAAACGAGAACGAGACACTGCCGCTCGCAAAAGGCACAAAGGTAGCCTTATTCGGAAAAGGAACGATTGATTACGTAAAAGGCGGCGGCGGAAGCGGTGACGTTACGGTCGAGTATATCCGCAACTTCTACGAAGGCATGAAGATCAAAGAAACCGAGGGGGAGGTTTCTCTGTTCCATGAGCTGCCGGAATTCTATGAGAAAAATGTAAAAGAGCAGTATGCTGCAGGCGCTGTACCGGGCATGACAAGAGAGCCGGAAGTACCGGATGAGCTGGTAGAAAAAGCAAGAGCATATACCGATACCGCAATCATCACCATCTGCCGTTTCTCCGGCGAGGGATGGGACCGCAAATGCCAGATCAACGATGAAGGCTATGAGCTGTTTGAGGATGAGAAAAAACAGATCGAGCTGAGCGCCAGCATCTTCGAAAACGGCGACTTCTGCCTGACAAACGGCGAAGCAGCCATGGTAGAAAAAGTAAAAGCAAACTTTAAAAATGTCATCGTTGTCATGAACGTCGGCGGTATGGTTGATACCAGCTGGTTCAAAGACTGCAAAGAGATTCCGGCGGTGCTGATGGCATGGCAGGGCGGCATGGAAGGCGGCCTCGCGGCAGCGGACGTTGTAACAGGCGACGTCAACCCATCCGGTAAACTGGTTGATACCTACGCAGCGACCCTCGAGGATTATCCATCCACCGAGAACTTCCATAAATCCGTTTATTACGTGGATTACAACGAGGATATCTACGTTGGCTACCGTTATTTCGAGACGATTCCTGGCGCAGCGGAGAAGGTCAATTATCCGTTCGGCTTCGGCCTTTCCTACACCAGCTTTGAGACAGAAGTTCTGGGTGCAGAAGAGAAGGATGGAAAGATTGTTGTAAAAGCATCTGTTACCAACACCGGAAAACGTGCCGGAAAAGAAGTTGTACAGCTCTACTATGGCGCACCGCAGGGCAAGCTTGGCAAACCGGCCAAAGAGCTCGGCGCTTACCGGAAAACAAGACTGCTGCAGCCAGGCGAGACACAGAGAGTCGTTCTTTCCTTTACAGTGGAAGATATGGCATCTTTTGATGATCTTGGAAAGGTTGCAAAATCTGCCTATGTTCTTGAGGCAGGAAGCTACGTCTTCTACGTTGGAAACAATGTAAGAGATGCGAAGAAACTGGACTTCACCTACGATCTGGCAGAGGCAAAAGTGACTGCACAGTACACCAGCCTTGCCGCTCCGCATAAGCTGGAAAAACGTCTCCTTGCGGATGGAACCTACGAAGCGCTTCCGACCGATAACGGCCCTGTCGAGGAAGAAGGACTGGAGCGTCAGGATAAGCTGACTCTGGAAGGTTTCCTCCCGGCAGTCAAAGCACAGGAGAGAAAGAGCTTTGGCGAGCTTATGGAGGCAGCAAAGACGAATCCGAACCTGATGAATGTGGTCGAAGGAAAAGAAACGCTCGACGAGTTTGTAGATAAGCTTCCGACAGAAGCACTTATTCATCTGCTCGGCGGTCAGCCGAACACAGGAGTTGCCAATACGTTTGGCATGGGAAATCTGCCTGAGTACGGCATCCCGAATATCATGACCGCAGACGGACCGGCAGGCCTTCGCATTCAGCCGCAGTGTGGCGTCAACACGACCGCATGGCCGTGCGCAACATTGCTTGCCTGCACCTGGGATCCGGAGCTGATCGAAGAGATCGGTAAAGCCGGCGGAGAGGAAGTCAAAGAAAACAACATCGGCATCTGGCTGACCCCGGCTGTCAACATTCACAGAAGCCCGCTCTGCGGAAGAAACTTTGAGTATTATTCCGAGGATCCGCTTGTGGCCGGAAAATCCGGTGCGGCAATGGTACGCGGTATGCAGTCCGAGCATATCGGGGCAAGTGTGAAACACTTCTGCTGCAACAACAAAGAAACAAACCGAAAAGACAGCGATTCCCGCGTTTCCGAGCGTGCGCTGCGTGAGATTTACCTGAAAGCCTTCGAGATCATCGTAAAAGAGGCAGATCCATACACAATCATGTCGTCCTACAACTTGATCAACGGCGTTCAGGCATCTGAGAACAAGGATCTTTTAACCGGTATTCTGCGCGGTGAGTGGGACTTTAAGGGAATGGTAACGACCGACTGGTGGACACACGGCGAGCATTACCGCGAGACAAAAGCCGGAAATGATATCAAGATGGCAAACGGATACGAGGAGCGCGTACAGGAGGCATTTGAGAAGGGATACATCACCCGCGACGAAATCGCTCTTTGTGCAAAACGAATCCTGACCATGATTCTTCGCATGGACTGATGTGGATGCATGTGAATAAATAAAGAAAAGTGTGGATAACACATAAAAAAATCGTATGCTGTTGTGGAAAAAGCAACAGCATACGATTTTTTACTTTCCGGACAGGATTCTTTCCTGTTTACACGGCAATGATCTGTAGCAAGACTCTGGCGACCACAGCGCAGTAAAAACGAGCGGAAACTACAGGAAAAAAACTGTTTTCAGGCGGCAGCCTTCTGTAGCTCTGCCATAATCTTAAATTCCCGCACGACCATAACGATGCTGACTGATGCGGCTGCAAGGTCTGCAATCGGTGCAGTGTACATCACGCCGTCAATGCCGAAGAGATACGGAAAAATCAGCAGCAGCGGAAGCAGGAAAATAATCTGTCTCGTCAGCGAAAGAAAAATACCCTTCTTCGGCGCTCCGATGGAGGTAAAGAAATTCGAGCTGACCGGCTGGATACCGTTCAGAAATGTGAAAAACAGGAAAATGCGGAAGTACCGCTCTGCAAAATGCAGGTACTCTTCTGAACCGGAACCAAAAATGCCGATAATCTGGCGCGGAAAGAGCTGGAAGCAGAGGAAGGCGACGATGGAAATGGCAGTCGCCGCAAAAACTGCTTTTTTATAGGCGTCCTTCACGCGGTCATATTTCTGCGCACCGAAGTTGAAGCTGACAATCGGCTGAAGTCCCTGGGAAATGCCGATGACAAAGGAGAAGAACAGCATATTCACCTTTGAAATAATGCCGGCGCATGCAAGCGGAATGTCGCTTCCATAGACGGAATTGGAGCCGTAGTAGGTCAGTGTGTTGTTCATAACGATCTGAACAACCATCATTGCCACCTGATTGAATGCCGGAGTTGCACCAAGCGCAGCGATCCGTGCCCAGCAGGCTATTTTCGGCTTCAGATCGGAAAGAGAAAGCGGCAGCGTTTTAAAACCGCGCAGATAGAAGACAACGAGCGCGAACGATAAAATCTGTCCGGTGATTGTGGCGAGCGCTGCACCTGCCATGCCCATGTGGAAAACGAAGATGAACAGCGGGTCGAGAATCGTGTTGACGATTGCGCCGACCAGGTTACACAGCATGGAAAATTTCGGGCTGCCATCCGCGCGGATCAGGTTGGAGCCGCCGATTGTGACGATCAGAAACGGGAATCCGATGGAGGTGATTCTGGTGTAAGTACAGGCGTAATCAATGACGTCCGGTGTTGCACCAAAGAGAAGCATCATCGGACGCAGAAAAAGCTGAACGGCAACGCAAAGGATCACACCGAGGATTGCCAGCATGGAGATGGCGTTTCCAACATAAGATTTTGCGTGCTCCGGCTCTCGTCTGCCCATGCAGAGATTGAAGTTTGCAGCACCGCCGATGCCGCAGAGCAGACCGATGGATGTGCAGACCATACTGAGCGGAAACGCTACGTTGGTCGCTGCGTTTCCGAGCACGCCGATGCTGTGGCCGATAAAGAGCTGGTCTACCATGTTATAGAGGGCGCTGACGAGCATCGCGATGACGCTCGGAACCGCAAAACGCCGCAAAAGAGTGCTGATCGGTTCCGAGCCGAGAGGATTTTCGGAAGGTTTCATAGAGGGTATCTCCTTTCAAATGAGGTAAAAGTTCATCGTTTGTATCGGGTGAAGATTCCCGGAAAAACTCCGAGACTATATAGTATACCATAGAAAGAAAACAGAAAACAAGAGGGTGACCGCTATTTTCAGGAAGTGTAACAGAATCGTAGCAGAACTCTCTGCATTTTTAAAAAAGGGATTGACAAAAATGAAATATTAACCTATATTGAAACGAGGTTAACAATTCAAAAGCAGAAAGAATTGGATACAAGAACCTGCGAGGAGGACTTACATTCATGAAAAAATCAAAACTTACAACAAAACAGATTGTACTGACCGGCATGATGACGGCAGTGCTTGCGGTACTGTCCATTGTGACGATTCCGCTTCCGACCGGCGTTCCGGTGACGCTGCAGACCTTTGCAATGGCATTTTGCGGCTACGTGCTTGGCTGGAAATTGGGAGGTGCATCGTCCGCTCTTTATCTGATCCTCGGCGCGATCGGCGTTCCGGTTTATGCCGGCATGAGCGGTGGCTTCGGCGCTCTTCTCGGACCGGCCGGCGGCTTTATTTTCGGATTTATTCCGATGGCAATGCTCTGCGGTGCCGGAATTAAAAAAGGCTTCCCGGGCAAACCATTCGTTCTTGGAATCGCAGGTCTTGCGGTATGTCACGCATTCGGTGTGGTACAGTTTTCTATTGTAACAGGAAACACGATCCCGGCTTCCTTCCTGGCAGTTTCCGTTCCGTACATCGTAAAAGATGTGATTTCCGTTGTAGTAGCTGAAATTCTCGGTGTGGCCGTTCGAAAAGCACTGTCAGCAGCTCATGTAATGAACTACGGAACCGCAGCATAATCACAGAGCGTTTCTGAAAAACCAAAAGATAAAAACAAGAGACAGGCATCCTGACAATCTGCCAGGTGTCTGTCTTTTTCTGTTTTGTCAGGCGGATATTCGTAATCCGCTTCGCTACTTGCCTGATTCGGTTAAAGTATTCCGCAGCAGCAGCGGTTATTTGAAAAAACGTGCAAAATGCATTTCATACAGTTTCACAATTTTAATGAATTCCTAAGAAAGAGGCAAGAAGGCGTTAAGGGAGATATGGTAGGATAGAAAGCAGGAAAGAACAACAAAGGGGTTTGAAACCATGAGAAAAAGAACACGAAAACACCGGGGAACAGCGGGAAAAATGGTTGGAGGTTTTCTGGCATTTTTCTGCCTGATCCTGCTGACGGCCGGAATGTTCTGGGCAATCCAGGGATATGTTTCCTATCAGAAGGCAGTGAAGGAAAAGCCGCTCGCGCAGGCAGTAGAGGAAGCCAGAAACGGAGCACAGTGGGCTTCTCTTGAACAGGTGCCGGATCTGTACAAAAAAGCGGTGCTTGCTGTTGAGGATCATCGGTATTACACACATCACGGGATAGACTGGATCAGCATGGCGCGGGCCGTTGTACATGATATCCGCGTGATGAAACTGGAGCAGGGAGGCAGTACCATCACACAGCAGCTGGTAAAAAACATGTATTACGATCAGAATAAGACACTTGCCAGGAAAGCGGCAGAGGCGTGGACGGCACTTTATGTGGAACGGCAGCTCTCGAAAGAAGAAATTCTGGAATTGTACATCAATACCATCTATTTCGGGGATGGCTACTATGGACTGAAAGAAGCATCGCTTGGCTACTTCGGGAAAGAACCGCAGGAGCTGACCGACAGCGAAGCCGTTCTCCTCGCCGGAATCCCGAATGCACCGTCCGCCTACGCACCGTCGCGCCACGCGGATCTGGCGCTGCAGCGGGAAAAGCAGGTGCTGGCGGCAATGGTAAAATATGGATACCTGGAACAAAGTGAGACGGACAGTCTGCTGTGGGATGCGGCAGCCGATCCGGTTCTGGCACGATAGAAAGAAAAGTGAGGAAAAAAGAATGGGAAAACTGATCAGACTGGGGGCAACAGCGCTGTCCATGATTGGAATTTTGGTGATGATTCTCTGTGTGCAGGCGGCGATTTTATTTGTGAGGCTGTGCATCCGAAGAAAGCAGAAAAAAATTGAGCTGAAATAAGAGAAAGAAAAATGTGAGCAGAATTGCCGGAAGAAAAACGGTGATTCTGCTCGCGTTTTTTTCTGTGAGCAATCCGATTGCGTTTCCGCCGGGAAAAAGGTATAATGAAAAACAGGCAAAAAAATGGTAAAACAGACAGCTTTTGAGGAAAAATAAATGGAACAGAAAGACAGCGCAGAGCGGATTTTAAAACAGATTCCCTATGAGATCGTGTATTCCGCCCGCAAAACGCTCGCCGTCCAGGTCAAAGCGGATGGAAGCGTGGTGGTGCGCGCACCGAAACGGATGGCAAAATACAAAATCGAAGCATTCTTAAAAGAAAAACAGGATTGGATTCACACACACCGGGAAAAAGCGTTGGCGGCCGCAGAGCAGAAAGCAGCGAACCGTCTGACGGAAGCAGAACGAAAAGCGGCGGTTAAACGTGCGGCGCAGATGCTGGCGGAAAAGACGGCACATTTTGCAAAAGAGATGGGCGTAACGTATGGCAGAATCACAATTCGTGAGCAGAAAACCCGCTGGGGCAGCTGCAGCAGCGCCGGAAACCTGAACTACAACTGGAAACTGGTGCTGATGCCGGAGCGCGTGATGGATTACGTCGTTATCCACGAGCTGGCGCACCGGAAAGAGATGAACCATTCCGCGCGGTTTTACGCGGTGGTGGCACAGCAGATGCCCGATTACAAAGTGTGGCAGAGCTGGCTGAAGGAGCATGGAAGAGAGTACTGAAAAAGAGAGGCAAAACAAATGATACTGACCGAAGAAAAAACATATATCATCAATGTGACGGAAGTCGATACCGACGCAGAGCTCGGTTTAAATAAGAAAGATATTATGATCGAATACACGAATCTGGAGCTGCTGCACGCGGTTCTTGCAAGCACGATGCCGTACGGCCGTCTGTCGGCGCGCTACCGCGGAAAACGGAAGGCGGAGCTGCAGTCACGGATTGCGATGGTGGAGAGTGTGCTCGAAACACGCGGCGACCAGCTGGCAAAAGCGGAGCAGATTATGTATCTCGACACGGCGGAGCGCAGTGCAATCTGTCATTATCTCGGCATCATCTACACGCGGCTGATTGCGCAGAAGCTGTACGGAATTGACTGTATGGTACCGCTGAACCTGATCGAGCAGCCGGGGGAGAAAAAATTTGTAAAATACAACGGTGCATACCGCCAGGATCTGATCGGATACGGAAAGCAGAACGCATGGAGCGTCTGGGAGCCGGTCGGCAGAAGCGAGAACAGCCAGGCGGCCTTTGGAAACGGATGCCGGGCGGCGTCGGAGATCGAGAAGATCAATGAAAATCCGCTGGCGAAGAGCGCGGCGTGCATGACGTATTACGAGAGAGGCTATCTGAATGCCGTTGTAAAAGAGCCGGAGCGGACCGGGGACGGGACACTTTGGTTTCCAGAGGAGAATTATTTCAAAGCATATTATCAGCCGCTTTTCGAGCTGTTTGCGGACGAACAGCCGGGTGAGCTGTACGGAAGCAGCGGCGGCTTTGAACTGGAGCTGACTCTGCCGTGGACGGAGGAAGGAAAACGCGGCTTCCGCCATCTGCAGATCGGAACGGATCAGGTGACGATTGCATTGATGCGGGAAGGGAAGTACGATCAGATCTTAAAGCGGATGGAAAACGTTTTGGATTTATCAAAAGAGTGCAGATTCTGCGGGAAAGACGGCATCTGGGTAGGCGCAGAGTAAATGTCATCGGAAGTGCCGAAGCTACCGGGGATGATGGTACACAGATTCTGTGTGGGAAAAGCGAAAAAGAAAGGACAAGAGCAATGGCAAAAGAAATGGAAACTCCAAAGGACGAAGGGCTGCAGGGGAATGAAACGATAGAGGAAGCAATTCTGGGACTGCAAAAGGAGCCGACGCCGGAACTGCTGGCACACGTGCTGACGGTGATCCGCCGCAGAATGAAAGAGGGCGGACAGGCGATTCTTTCCGTGGAACCGCCATCCGGCGACGATCAGATCCGGATCGGAACGGTAAAGAGCGCAGACGGAAAAGTCTGGTGGGCCGCGTTTACGAGCTTTGATGAGGAATTAAAGGGCGCCGGCAGCGTGAAATCCACGTTTCTCGTGAGCCTGGAACAGCTGATCCGCATGGCATCCGAAACAAAGGAGATCAGCGGTGTGATTTTCAATCCGTGGAACCGCACGATCATGCTGGATCATACGCTGCTTTCGATTATCATCGGGGAAGAGAACGCAGGACATTGATATCATATTTCACTTGGCCAGATTACGATGCTGCTCACAATCAACTTCGATTACGGATTGCGTGGGTGATGATGCTGAGAGAAAAAAAGAAAATAGCATAAAATAGCGGAAGGTGGATCTAAGGCACAAAGCACAGGAGGGAAAGATATGGGGTATCGAAAGGTGTATCGTACGGTAGATGAACAGACTACAAAAAAGATGGTAAAGATGCTGCAGCGTCATGGAATCATGGCTTATGGAAAAAGCGAAGGAGCCGGAGAAATTCTGCAGATTACAACTGGAATACCGTATCAGGGACGCGTTGTTTATGTGAAGGAAGAACAGGCAGAGGAGGCAAAAAAACGGATTGCCGACTGGGAGAAAAAAGGGGAATTTCCTGAGCCGCTCCGAATACAGTCCCATACGCCAAAAGCAAGAATTGCAGCTCTGATCTGGGTTATTATTATTGTTATGGGGATTTTATTCAACATAGGGTTCAGTATGTTCCGGTGAACAAAAGGGAGGTTTTACAAAATGGAAGGTTTTCAGGTAACAGAAATCGGAGAAAAAATTTACTGTATTCTTGACGCGGGAAATTCGTCGTTCTACGTGGTGGAGGGAGAAGAAAAAGCGGCTGTGATTGATACCGGCATCACAGTCGGCGCGAAGATTCTGCCGGTGATCCGGGAGCTGACGGACAAGCCGCTGCTTTTAGTCATCACGCATGCGCACCCGGATCACATGTACCATATTGATGAATTCGATGAAGTCTACATGTGCCACGACGAAAAGAAGATGGACCCGGAGACGCTCAGCGTACTGACAGCGGGAAAATTAAAACCGTGGGAGGAGATTCATGACATCCGTACCGATTCCGTGATTCCGCTTGGCGGCACAGAGCTGGCCATCTGTCAGACACCGGGCCATACGCCGGGCAGCGTCGTTGTGCTGGAGACGAAACAGAATTACCTGTTCACCGGAGATGCGATCGGAAGCGGCTGCGGCGTCTGGATGCAGGTGCCGGGCGGAACAAGCCTGGAAGAGTATTACGATGGTCTGGTTGGTCTGATGGCGTGGCTGGTGAAAAAGGGCGGACGCATGAAATTCTTCGGCGGTCATCACACGCAGGTGTTTGAATCGACGGCGCATCCGGTTTACAATCCGCTCAGCCTCGGCGTTCTCGCAGATCTCATCGACCTTGTGGATCAGGTGATCCACGGCGAAAACCTGGGACGGCCAAGCAATGCGAAGCCGTTTTCGAAAGAACAGGTCCGCTACGCGTCGTATGGCCGCGCAGAAATGCAGTACTGTGCATCGCGGATTCACCGAAAATAAGCGCGTGAAATCTTAAAACTTCCATAAGAAGAAAGGTTTTTGCCCGCGGCGGCTTGACAAAATAAAAAAACGCGATTATGATAAATGCAGTTTCTATTCCAACAGAAAAAGAAAAGGTTATGAGGAAGAGGAGTACATGGCAGGCCCCAAAAGAGAGGATGGTTCACCGGCTGAAAGGCTGTCCGGGAAGGTGGTCATGGAAGGTAGCTTCTGAACCGGAGAGCTGAAAAGCACAGAAGATGTGATGATTAGGTTCTCACGCATGAGTCACGTTACAGACTCCGAAACGAGATACAAATTAAGGTGGTACCGCGGAATTTTCGCCCTTTGCATGCATGTTATGTGTATGTGAAGGGCGTTTTTGATTTAAGACAAGCCTCTGCGGGAATAAATACCACAATACACCAAACATAAAAGGAGGATCTCATGAGCAAAGAACTCGCAAAGACCTACGATCCGAAAGGACTCGAGGACAGACTGTATCAGAAATGGCTGGATAAAGGATATTTCCACGCCACTGTAAACCCGAACAAAAAACCGTTTACCATTATGATGCCGCCTCCGAACGTAACCGGACAGCTTCACATGGGCCACGCACTTGACAATACCATGCAGGATATTCTCTGCCGTTTCAAACGGATGGAGGGATATGAAGTCCTCTGGCAGCCGGGAACCGACCATGCGGCGATTGCAACCGAGGTAAAAGTTACCAATATGCTCAAAGAGCAGGGCATCGACAAAGATGAAATCGGACGCGAAAAATTCCTGGAGCACTGCTGGGAGTGGAAGAAAGAGTACGGCGGACGCATCAACAGCCAGTTAAGAAAGATCGGCTCCTCCGCAGACTGGGAGAGAGAACGCTTCACCATGGACGAGGGATGCTCCAAAGCCGTAGAAGAAGTATTCTGCCGTCTGTATGAAAAAGGATGGATCTACAAAGGAAGCCGCATCATCAACTGGTGCCCGGTATGCCAGACTTCCATCTCCGATGCAGAGGTTGAATATCAGGAGCAGGCAGGCCACTTCTGGCACATCAACTACCCGGTAGTTGGAGAAGAAGGCCGCTTCGTAGAAATCGCAACGACCCGTCCGGAGACTCTGCTCGGCGATACTGCCGTAGCTGTCAATCCGGAGGATGAAAGATACACCGATATTGTAGGAAAAATGCTGAAACTGCCGCTGACCGACCGTGAAATCCCGGTTATCGCAGATGCTTACGTAGACAAAGAGTTCGGAACCGGATGCGTTAAAATTACACCGGCACACGACCCGAACGATTTTGAGGTAGGAAAACGCCACAACCTCGAAGAGATCAACATCTTAAACGATGACGGAACCATGAACAACAAGTGCGGCAAATACGCCGGCATGGACCGCTACGAGGCAAGAAAAGCCATGGTAGAGGATCTCGAGAAGCTTGGCCTTCTTGTAAAAGTAGTGGATCACGTTCACAACGTAGGAACCCACGACAGATGTAAGACAACCGTAGAGCCGATGATCAAACCACAGTGGTTTGTAAAAATGGCGGATATGGCTGCCGCTGCCAGCGAAGCAGAGAAGAACGGGGAAGTAAACTTCATCCCGGATCGTTTCAGCAAGATTTATCAGAACTGGCTGAACAATATCCACGACTGGTGTATTTCCCGTCAGCTCTGGTGGGGTCATCGTATCCCGGCCTATACCTGTGATGAATGTGGCGAGATCACGGTTGTAAGAGGCGGAATGCCGGAAAAATGCCCGAAATGCGGCAGCACCCATCTCACCCAGGACCCGGATACCCTGGATACCTGGTTCAGCTCCGCTCTGTGGCCGTTCTCCACGTTAGGATGGCCGGAGAAAACACCGGAATTTGATTACTTCTATCCGACTGACGTACTCGTAACCGGATACGACATCATCTTCTTCTGGGTTATCCGTATGGTATTCTCCGCACTGGAGCAGACCAAACAGGTTCCGTTCCACCACGTACTGATTCACGGACTCGTTCGCGATTCCCAGGGACGCAAGATGAGTAAATCTCTTGGAAACGGTATTGATCCGCTGGAAGTCATCGATAAATACGGCGCAGATGCGCTCCGTCTGACTTTGATGACCGGAAATGCACCTGGAAACGATATGCGTTTCTACTGGGAGCGTGTAGAAGCCAGCCGTAACTTCGCAAACAAAGTATGGAACGCTTCCCGTTTCATCATGATGAACCTGGAAAAAGCAGAGGTTCCGTCCAAGATGCCAAAAGACAAACTGACACTGGCAGACAAATGGATTCTCTCCAAAGTCAATACCCTGGCAACCGAAGTAACGGACAACATGGACCGCTACGAGCTCGGTATCGCCGTACAGAAGGTTTACGACTTTATCTGGGAGGAATTCTGCGACTGGTACATCGAGATGGTAAAACCGCGTCTGTACAGCGAGACCGACGAGACGAAGGGCGCTGCACTGTGGACCTTAAAAACCGTTCTCGGCAATGCACTGAAACTGCTGCATCCGTTCATGCCGTTCATCACAGAGGAAATCTACTGCACGCTGAATCCGGAAGAGGATTCCATCATGATCGCTGCATGGCCGAAAGAGACCGAAGACTTTGCATACGCAGAGGATGAGGCAGCTGTTGAGATGATGAAAGAGGCCGTAAGAAGCATCCGTGGTGTACGCACAAGCATGAATGTACCGCCGTCAAAGAAGGCAAGCGTATTCGTTGTAACGGAAGATGCTGCTGTACAGGAAACCTTCAAAAACGGTGCTGTATTCTTCGGAACTCTGGCAGGAGCAAGCGAAGTTCACGTACAGGCAGACAAAGCCGGCATCGCAGACGATGCGGTATCCGCAGTGATCCCGCAGGCAACGATCTACATTCCGTTTGCCGAGCTGGTTGACCTGGAAAAAGAGATCGCCCGCCTTACGAAAGAGGAAGAGCGTCTGACAAAAGAAATCGCACGTTCCAACGGCATGCTTGGCAACCCGAACTTTATTAACAAAGCTCCGGAGGCAAAGGTTCAGGCAGAGAAAGAAAAACTGGCGAACTATCAGCAGATGATGGAGCAGGTTCAGACAAGATTGGAGCAGCTGAAAAAATAAATGAAAAAAGGAAAAAAACTGCATGGAAACAAGGAAACCGTAGTGAAAGTCTGCAACTGGCTCTCTTTGCCGCTGCAGGCCCTGGGATGCTGTATTCTGTATCTGGTGATTGAAGCATTTTCCCGCCATTCGCTGGCATCTGCATGGAGCTACATGGTGGAAAGCCCATGGGTCTTTTTGTACAATGCATTTTTGATCTTCACTACTTTTATGGTAGTTTATCTGTTCCGCAGACGTGTGCTGGTGCGGCTCATCATGAGCTGTTTCTGGCTGCTGCTCGGTATCATCAACGGTGTGATTCTGGCGAACCGCGTCACACCGTTTACCGGGCCGGATTTGCGGAACTTAAGCGATGGTGCCAAGGTCGTGACGAAGTATCTGTCGAAAGGTACCATGATTCTCGTTGCGGCAGCTCTTGTGGCATTATTGGCATTTTTTGTATGGGTCTGGATCAAAGGACCGAAATTTCAGGGGAAAATCCGCTGGTATCTGAATGTGCCGTTGATTGCTCTGGTAATTGTACTCTTTACGGGAGCAACGAATCTGGCGCTTGCAAAGCGTGTGCTTTCCAGCTATTTCGTCAACATCGCATTTGCCTACCAGGATTACGGCTATCCGTACTGTCTGGCAGTCACCTTGTTTGATACGGGAATTTCAGAGCCGAACGGCTATTCCGAACAGCTCGTGAAACAGATTGAGACGAGTGAAGGCGAACAAAAAGAGGATGATACGGTAAAACCGAATATTATCTTTTTACAGCTGGAGTCCTTTTTCGATCCGGAGCTGGTTAATTTCCTCAACATTTCCGAGGATCCGATCCCGTATTTCCGGCAGCTGATGAAGGATTATTCTTCCGGTTATCTCCGCGTGCCGGTGGTGGGAGCCGGAACAGCAAACACAGAGTTTGAAACTATTTCCGGCATGAGTCTCCGGTATTTCGGAGCAGGTGAGTATCCGTACAAATCGGTGCTTTCAGAGGAGACGTGTGAGAGTGCGCCGTATGTTTTAAAGAATCTTGGCTATGCGACCCATGCGATCCACAACAATGAAGCAAACTTTTATGCCAGAAGAAGTGTGTTCTCACGTCTTGGTTTTGATACCTTTACCTCGGAGGAATATATGCCGGACATCTCGGATGTGACGGCAACCGGATGGGTAAAAGACCACATTCTGACAAAAGAGATTATAAAAACGCTTGATGCGACAGACGAACCGGACTATATCTATACGATTTCGGTACAGGGCCACGGAGATTATCCGACAGAGCCGGTGCTTGACGATCCGGAGATTACGGTGACAGGCGCGGAGGAACGGGAAAAAAATAATTACTCCTGGGAATATTATGTAAATCAGATCCATGAGATGGACAAATTTGTCAAAGAGCTGACGACAAAGCTTGCGGATTATCCGGAGCCGGTGGTACTTGTGATGTACGGTGACCATCTGCCAACGATGGGACTGAAGATGGAAGATCTGGAGAACCGCTATCTGTATCAGACCGAATACGTGATCTGGGATAACATGGGTCTGAAAAGGAAACAGGAAAACATTGCTTCCTACCAGATTGCAGCAGAGGTCATGAACCGTGTGGGGATTCACGACGGAACCATTTTCCGGTATCATCAGACGAGACGGAATACGAAGAATTATCAGGTGGATCTCGAGGTGCTGCAGTATGATATGCTGTATGGAAAACGGTACGTTTACGGAGAAGACGGAGAGACACCGTATGAGCGTGTGAAGCTGCAGATGGGTGTTCTGCCGGTAACGCTGGAACGAATCGAAAAATCCGGAGAAGATACATGGTACTTTTACGGAGAAAACTTTACGGCATCGAGCCGTGTGGAGGTCAACGAGGAAATACAGGATACTGTTTATGTCAGCCCGTCGATTCTGATGGTGCATAGTCTGACCCTGGAAGATGGTGATCAGATTACAATCGCGCAGCAGAGCAACAGCTCGACGAAAAAGGTGCTGACAAGAACGGAGCCGACGACGTACGAGGCACCGGAAGTGGAAACAACACCGACGCCGACACCAAACCCGGACAGCACAAAAACAGATGTGACGCAGGAAAAGGCCAATACGAGCACTGCGCCGCAGGATGAACTGACGGTAACGCCGACGGAAGAACCAGAAGGCGACAAGATTGAAACGCCAACGGAAAAAACGGTTGAATAAGAAAAAGATCATACAGTGGGGCGGATTTTGACGTCCCACTGTATCTTTTTACGGGGAAAGTCGAAAAGTCGGGACAAAATTTTGAAAATTGCTATGGACATATCCGGTCACTCGATTATAATGATACTAGGGTTTGAAAGCAGCCCTAAAATACTGAAGAATGGTGAAATAAAGTGAATTATACAGAAGCAGTTGATTATATCGAAACAATACCGAAATTTACGGTGAAGCATCCGCCGGAACATACGAGGGAGCTTCTTTCGCGCCTTGGGAATCCGCAGGAAGGGATCAAAATTATCCATGTGGCGGGCACGAACGGAAAGGGAAGCGTCTGCGCGTACTTGAATGCGATGCTGCTTGCAGGCGGCAAAAAGACAGGACTTTTTACCTCCCCGCACCTTGTACGCATCAACGAGCGGTTCCAGATCAACGGGGAAGATGTGTCGGATGAGCAGTTTCTCGACACATTTCTCAAAGTGGAAAAAGCAGCCAAAGAATACGAGGCGGAGGGCGAAGGCCATCCGAGCTATTTTGAGACGCTGTTCCTGATGGGAATGCTGATTTTCAAAGAAGCCGGCGTGGAATACCTGGTCATGGAGACCGGCCTTGGCGGACGGCTGGATGCGACAAATGTGGTCGAAAAGCCGCTGGCATGCATCATCACGTCCATCAGCCGCGACCACACCGAGTATCTCGGCGACACCCTCGAGGCGATTGCGGGAGAGAAAGCCGGCATCATCAAAGCCGGTGTCCCGGTGATCTACGACGCCAGCCAGCCAGGTCCGGCTTCTGTCATTGCCGCAAAGGCGAAAGAGCTGGGAAGCCCGGCATGGCCGATGGAGCCGTCGTTCTATGAGATGAAAACACAGAGCCGCGAGGGCATCACCTTTACCTTTGCATACCCGGGCGGCGAAAAAGCAGAGCTTGCGATTCCGTACGTGGCAAAATACCAGATGATGAATGCAAGCCTTGCGTTCTACACGATGCATATTCTGCAGGACGTGCACGACATTCCTAAGAACGTGCTTGCGGAAGGCCTTTCGAAGATCAAATGGCCGTGCCGTATGGAAATGGCTGCGCCGGGCGTCATCATCGACGGCGCGCACAACGAGGACGGCATTGCACAGTTTGTCAGCACGGCAGGCTATTTTGCGAAAGAAAACGAGATCACGATTCTGTTCACGGCAGTTGCAGACAAGCACTATCATGAGATGATCGGTGAAATCTGCGAGGGCATCCATCCGTCCCATGTTGTTGCAACGCAGATCGACGGAAGCCGCGTCGTACCGGCGGAAGTGCTTGCAGAGGACTTCAGAAAAGCAGGATGCACGGATGTCTGCGCGGAACCGGAGATCGGGGCAGCGTATGAGAAGGCACTGGGCAAAAAGGGCAGCGGCATGCTGTTCTGCGTGGGTTCTCTGTATCTGGCGGGCGAACTGAAAGCATATCTTGCAAAGCGGAATGGTTAGTGAATACAGGAAGGAATTTTTTGTTTATGTTAAATTACGAAGAAGAACTGAAGAAGTTTAAACCGTGTCTCGATGTGGACGAGGTGGAGGATGCGATTTACAGCCGTGATCTGACGGATGTGATCGACATTTTGAAAGAAATGATGAAAAACGACAAGCCGGAACAGGAAAACGAGACAGAAGCGGAAAAGGAAGAGTAAGGTGCCGGAATGAACTGTATGAATTGTAAATCGGTTGTGGACGTCGGAATGGAGATCTGTCCCAACTGTGGTTTTAACCTGAGGGTACAGAGAAAATGTTTTTCTCTTTCGAATATGTATTACAATCTGGGCCTCGACAAGGCAGAGATCCGGGATCTTTCCGGAGCGATCGATATGCTGCGGCGGAGCCTGAAGTTTAACAAATACAATATCCATGCGCGGAACTTGTTAGGCCTTGTCTATTTTGAGACGGGTGAAGCGGTTGCGGCGTTAAGTGAGTGGATCATCAGCAAGAATATTATGCCGGAGAATAATGTGGCGACGGAGTATATTGCGACGCTGCAGGCGGAGCAGGCGAAGCTGGATATGATCAATCAGACGATCAAGAAATACAACAGTGCGCTGAAATGCTGCCGCGAGAACAATGAGGATGTGGCTGCAATCCAGCTGCGCAAGATTCTGAACCAGAATCCGAAGCTGATCAAGGGATATCATCTGCTGGCGCTGATTTATATTCACAAGGGTGAGTATGAGAAAGCGCGGAAGATTCTGAAAAAGGCGGCGAAAATTGACAAGACGAACTCGACGACGCTTCGTTTCCTGAAGGAGGTTGATTTCCAGACGGGTACGCAGACGTCGCTGGAGCCGCGGCGGTTCGGCCGCAGGGAGCGCACGGAGGAGCAGCGCGAGGACGAGCGTGAGCGTGTGGTAAGCGGGGATACGGTGATTATTCCGCCGACGTTCCGCGAGACGTCTACAGCGGCAACGATGCTGAATATCGGTATTGGGCTGGTGCTTGGCGCACTGGTTGTGTGGTTCCTGATCGGGCCGGCGAATACGCAGCGAATTAACCGGCAGGCGGACGAGAAAGTTGTGGAATACAGCGGCAAGATGGCGAGCCAGGAGGCCCAGCTGAACCAGCTCCAGAGCCAGGTGGATTCTCTGAACGAAACGACGGCTTCTGCCCAGCAGCAGATCCAGACGGCACAGGATACGGCGGCTTCCTACGAGAACCTTTTAAAGGCTGTGGAAGCGCAGCAGCAGGGCAACACGAGCAACGCAACAAATGCACTGACCGAGGTCAACCCGGAGGTGCTTTCTGTGGACGCAAAGGCTGTGTATGACACTATTTACAAGAGCATGCAGTCGTCCATGTTTCAGGAGCTTTCACAGTCGGGTGTGAATGCATTTGATGATGCGAATTATACGGAGGCGATCGATAAGCTTTCGAAGGCCAAGAATATCAACGACAGTGACTATACGGTGCTTAACTATCTGGCGCATGCGTATCGGCTGAGTGGGGATACCGATAATGCGATTTTGGTGTTCCAGGAGATCATCGATAAGTTCCCGGGAACCCAGAAGGCTACTAAGGCCGAGCAGCAGATTGAGGCGCTGGGGGGGACTGTGAAGACGGAGGAATAGTGAGGACGGACGCCCACGGGGCAGAATGCCGCAGGAGATGCGGCGCTGTTTCGTCGGGCTGATACCACTGACTACGCGGAGGATGCGTGGGACGAAGGGCAAAAAAGTATAAAAGTGAGAAGATAAAACACAAAAGATGAAATTCGCTTTACGGCGAAAAATCTTTTGTGTTTTTTATTTTATGACAGGAAAGAGGGAGGATGGGAAATGGATAATCGTGTTTGGGTGAAGGATGCGGTGATGACGATTCGGCTTCCGGAAGAGGTGGATCATTTTGTGGCTGACCGGCTTCGGGAGGAGGCGGGGGAGATTTTGGTGGAGAGGAATGTGAGGGAGGTGGTGTTTGATTTTCGGAAGACGGTGTTTATGGACAGTTCGGGGATTGGACTGGTGATGGGGAGGTTTCGGGAGATGGAGCTGATTGGCGGGAAGGTGAGAGCGGTGCATGTGGGGGAGAGGATGCGGAGGATTCTGGTGATGTCGGGGGTGACGAGGGTGATTGAGGTGGAAGAGGAGAAGACGTGGAAGTAGGCTTTGGACGGGGAGAAAGGGGAATGGGATGATGCGAGAAAGGATGAAAACAGAAGAGAAGATGCGGTGGAATACGATGACGCTGGAATTTGAGAGCCGTCCCTGCAATGAAAGTTTTGCGCGGGTGTCTGCGGCGGCGTTTCTGGCGCAGCTGAATCCGACGGTGGAGGAAGTGGCGGATGTGAAGACTGCGATTTCGGAGGCGGTTACGAATGCCATGATTCACGGGTACCGGCAGGAAAAAGGGAAAATTCAGATGAAATGTGTGCTGGACCTGGAGGAGAAAGTGTTTCAGGTGACGGTAAAGGATACTGGTGTCGGGATTGAAAATGTGGAGAAGGCGATGGAGCCGATGTTTACGACCTGCCCGGAGCTGGAGCGGTCGGGGATGGGGTTTTCGTTTATGGAGGCGTTTATGGATGAGCTGGAAGTAAGGTCGCATCCGGGATGGGGGACGGAAGTGGTGATGAAACGGAAAATCGGTGTGCATCCGGAAATGTAAGGGCCGGATCGGAAGTCATAGGAGTCAGAATGCATGGAACATACGCTTGCCCTGATCGAAAAGGCACACGAAGGGGATAAAGCGGCAAGGGATACACTGGCAGAGGAAAATATGGGACTGGTCTGGAGCATGGTGAGGCGGTTTGCAAACCGCGGGGTGGAGATGGAGGATCTGTGCCAGATCGGGAGCATTGGGCTGTTGAAGGCGATTGATAAATTTGATTCTTCGTTTGAAGTCTGTTTTTCGACGTATGCGGTTCCGATGATTGCGGGGGAGATCCGGCGGTTTCTGCGGTCGGAGGGGATGGTGAAGGTGAGCCGCCCGATCCGGGAACTGGCGTGGAAAGCGTATGCGGTGCGGGAGCGGCTGGAGCGGGAGAACGGGCGCGATCCGACGCTGGCGGAGATAGCGGGGGAGCTTGATGTTACCGTGGAAGAAATCGTGGAGGCGATGGAGTCCGGCGCGGAGGTGGAATCGCTGCAGAAGACCATCTATCAGGGGGAAAACCACGATATTTCTCTGATGGACCGCATTCCGGAAAAAGAGAACGGGCAGGAAAAGCTGCTGAACCGGATTTTCTTGGAAGAGCTGTTGGGACGACTGCCCGCGAAGGAGCGGCAGCTCATCTACATGCGCTATTTTCAGGACATGACGCAGGCGCAGATCGCCGGAAAACTGGGGATTTCGCAGGTGCAGGTGTCGCGGATGGAAAAGAAGATTCTGCGGCAGATGCGGATGGAAAAGGTCTGACAAAAATACAAATCCGGCGGAAGGGTGCTTTTCCTGGGAAAGGCAGAGAAAAGCGCCTGAAACCCGGGCGGATAAAGGAAGAAAAGAAAGGCGAAGCGGGGAAAGGCGGCAGAAAGTTTGAAAATATTCACTGGAATATCGGAGGAAGGTGTGCTACAATGAGCGAAATACGAAGAAAGGCAGGTGGAAGAACATGGATTATCTGACAGAAAATGTGGCGGTCAATCTGAAACGGATCCGGCAGTCGAAAGGGATGAGTCTCGACCAGGCCTCAGAGCAGACCGGGGTCAGCAAGAGTATGCTCTCGCAGATCGAAAAGGGAACGGCGAACCCGTCGCTTGGCGTGCTCGGGAAGATTACGAGCGGCCTGCGGATTGAATTTCAGGAGCTGATTGCAACGCCGCTGGTGGATAGTTATCTTGTGACACCAGAGAATCTGGTTCCGACGAAAGAGCTGGAGGGGCAGTACACTGTGTGGACGTGCTTTCCGTATGAGGACACGCGGCTTGTGGAAATCTACCGCATCGACATCGAACCGGGCGGAACGTATGTGAGCGGCGGGCATGGCGAGAAAACAAGAGAGTACCTGGTGGTGACGGATGGCGTGATGACCGTGGAGTGCAATGGAAAAGAGCATGAGATCCACCGGAAGCAGGCATTCCGCTTCGAAACAGACCAGACCCACATCTACCGCAACAGAGGGGCAGAGAAAACGAGCTGCATGTGTTTCTTTCTCGATTATCACTAAAAGCCGCAGGACAACAGGCTTTCTTTTTTTGAATGAACTGTTCAATATAATGGACAGAAATCCGCTGGAACATCAGAATAAAAAACAACGGGTATAAAAAAAATACGGCGGAAGACGAAAAAACATCAAAAAAGAATAGGAAAAGCTGGTGATAAAGAAAAAATAAAAATAAAAAACTTTTTTTAAAAAAGTAATTGACAAATATAGGGAGTGGTGATATTGTATAATTGTACAAAATAATAAACGAAAAACAAAGCAAAGACGCTTACCCAATAAGTGATCTTTGCTTTTTTGTTTTTTATTTAGTAACAACTCAGAGCCACATCTCGATTCCGCTGCGCTGCATCTCGATGTTGCTGGTCGCCATATGAAATTGCATGAAAAAGTACTCATTCATGCAAGCATGATTCGCACTTTTCCCTGCAATTTCGCATGGCTCTGAGTTGTTACAAAATCTTTTCAACGCTATGGGAGGATAACACTATGAGATTAAAAGACACAGGATTAACGGTTCAGGACATCAAGGAAAAAGTAAACAAGTACATGATCGAGACCTACGAGCGCTTCGATTTCCTCGCAGAAACCGCAGAGGGCATGTACATGTACGACGAAAACGGAACGCCGTATCTTGACTTTTACGCAGGAATCGCCGTAAACAACGCCGGAAACAGAAACCCGAAAGTTGTTGCAGCAGCAAAAGAGCAGCTCGATGATATCATGCATACCTTCAACTATCCATACACCATCCCGCAGGCACTGCTTGCTGAGAAAGTCTGCGAGACCATCGGCATGGACAAGATCTTCTATCAGAACTCCGGTACCGAGGCGAACGAGGCCATGATCAAAATGGCGAGAAAGTACGGCATCGAGAAATACGGCCCGAACCGTTACCACATCGTAACCGCAAAGATGGGCTTCCATGGAAGAACCTTCGGTGCCATGTCCGCAACCGGTCAGCCGGGCAACGGATGCCAGGTTGGATTCGGACCGATGACCTACGGTTTCTCCTATGCACCGTACAATGATCTGCAGGCCTTCAAAGATGCATGTACCGAAAACACCATCGCCATTATGGTTGAGCCGGTACAGGGCGAGGGCGGTGTTCATCCGGCAACGAAAGAGTTCATGCAGGGACTCCGGAAGTTCTGTGATGAGAACGACATGCTGCTCCTGATCGATGAAGTACAGACCGGCTGGTGCAGAACCGGTGCGGTAATGTCTTACATGAACTACGGCATCAAACCGGATATCGTATCCATGGCAAAAGGTCTTGGCGGCGGAATGCCGATCGGCGCAATCTGCGCAACGGCTGAAGTAGCAAAAGCCTTTACCCCGGGATCTCACGGAACTACCTTCGGCGGCCATCCAGTCAGCTGTGCAGCAGCACTGGCAGAAGTCAACGAACTGATCGACCGCGACCTTGCCGGAAATGCAAAGAAAGTCGGTGATTACTTCGCAGAAAAATTAGCAAAACTGCCGCATGTCAAAGAAGTCAGACATCAGGGACTGCTGGTCGGCGTAGAGTTTGATGATACGATCAGCGGCGTAGAAGTCAAACATGGCTGCCTTGACCGCCATCTGCTGATCACAGCCATCGGAGCGCACATCATTCGTCTGATTCCTCCGCTTATCGTAACCGAGGAGGACTGCGACAAGGCAGTTGCTATCATCGAAGAAACCGTAAAAGCTCTGGAAAAATAAAGAATTCTTATAGAAACAAAGAAAATCTCATAGCGTGAAAAGAACAGGACAAGGACGTCAAAAAGCAAAGAACCATGCTTCGCCCCTGTCCTGTTTTTCTTTTCATTCTGTGAATCGGAAGCAACAGGTAAAACAGAGAAATTAAATGTGAGAGGAAAACGGTATGGGACATCTGGTTATCACAATCGGCTGCGAGTACGGAGCCAAAGGAAATGCCATCGGCAGGAAAATTGTGGAGGATCTCGGAATTAAGTTCTACGACCGCGAGCTGGTGGATCAGATTATTGAAGAAGTCGGAATTCCGAAAGACATCATGAACCGTGTAGAAGAGGGCGGTACGATTGCCGGAAAAGGAGCCGAGGGCGATGTCCGTGGATCCTTCTCCAAATATGCGGACCTGACCGAGCGTGCGATTCATGTACAGAAGCAGATCATCCGGAAACTGGCAGAAAAAGAAGCCTGTGTCATCATCGGACGATCCGCGGATTACATCTTAAAGGACAGCAAAGATATCAAGCTCCTCCGGGCTTTTATCTATGCACCGGACGAGATCCGCATTCAGAACATCATGAAGAGTCACAGCCTTTCCGAGAGCGATGCAAAAATCCTGCTGCTCGAGAAGGACAAGCGGTATCACAAGCGTCACCTGGCGCTGACCGGCAGCAACCGTGGAGACCGGCACAACCGCGATATCCTGATCAACAGTGCATTCCTTGGTGTGGAGGGCACAGCGGAGTATCTCGAGGAACTGATTCAGAAGAAATACGGAAGCGGGGAGGAATAAGCCATGGAACAGAAAAAATCAGAATTTGACAAAGTATTGGGTGCATGGGACATTCTCGTCATCGCTTTCGGAGCCATGATCGGCTGGGGCTGGGTCGTATCCTCAGGAAACTGGATCCAGAAAGGCGGCGTTGTCGGAGCAGCAGTCGCATTTGCCATCGGCGGTGTCATGATCTTCTTCATCGGCCTGACCTACGCAGAGCTGACCGCAGCGATGCCTCAGTGCGGCGGCGAGCATGTTTTCAGTTATAAAGCGATGGGTCCGAACGGCTCCTTTATCTGTACATGGGCGATTATTTTAGGATATGTCAGTGTTACCTGTTTCGAGGCCTGCGCCTTCCCAACCATCATCACCTATCTGTGGCCGGGATTCCTGAAAGGCTATATGTACAGTGTGGCCGGATTTGATATCTATGCCTCCTGGGTAGCCGTAGCCGTTATCGTAGCATTCCTCATCACACTGATCAATGTGTTAGGCGCAAAAACAGCAGCCGTTCTGCAGACGGTTCTCACCTGTATCATCGGCGGTGCCGGTATTCTTCTGATTGTGGCATCCGTCATCAACGGTGATTCCGGCAATCTGCAGGGACAGATGTTTGTCGGAGAGAGCACCGGAACGATGTTCCAGAACATTATCAAAGTTGCCGTTGTTACCCCGTTCTTCTTCATTGGTTTTGACGTTATCCCGCAGGCGGCAGAGGAAATCAATGTTCCGTTAAAGAAAATCGGTAAAATGATGATTCTCTCCGTTGTTATGGCAGTTGTCTTTTATGCGTGCGTCATCTTAGCTGTTGGTTATGTGCTGAACCCGCAGGAGATCTTAAGTTCTGAGGCAGGCACCGGACTTGTTACCGCAGATGCAATGGCAAAAGCGTTCGGTACAGCGGTTATGGCAAAAGTCATCATCGTCGGCGGTATGTGCGGTATCATCACATCCTGGAACTCTTTTATGATCGGCGGTTCCCGTGCCCTGTATTCCATGGCGGAATCCTACATGATTCCGCCGATGTTCGCAAAGCTTCATCCGCAGCACAAAACTCCGATCAACGCCCTGTTCCTGATCGGCGCGCTGACTATGCTGGCTCCGTTTGCAGGACGAGGCATGATGGTGTGGATCTGTGATGCAGGTAACTTTGGATGCTGTCTTGCCTACTGTATGGTATCTCTTTCCTTCCTGATTCTGCGGAAGAAAGAGCCGGACATGCCGCGTCCGTACCGTGTTCCGGCATACAAATTTGTTGGAACGATGGCAGTTCTGATGTCCGGATGCATGGTGCTTGTTTACTGCATTCCTGGTTCCGGCGGAACGCTGGTATGGCAGGAGTGGCTGATGGTAGGCGGCTGGAGCCTCCTCGGTGTTGTATTCTTTGCAGTCTGCAAGTTCAAATATAAAGAGAAATTCGGCAGCCTGATCGAGCTGATCTCCGACGAGGACGCAGCGTCCCTGATGCCGGAGGCAGACGATGCGGAACTCGACGTTGTTATCGATGCAGCGATCGACCGTGTCCTTGCAAAAATGGCTGGCTGAAGCTGATATAGGATAAAACAAAGCGTGTCGGAAAGAGAAAATTTTCGGCACGCTTTCTGAAAGAAAAGGGGAAAAATAAGATGAATCCATTCGAATTTTCGATTCCACAGAATATTATTGTCGGAGCAGGAACACTTAGTAAACTGCCGGAGTGTGCAAAGAAGATGGGCGGAACCCATGCGATGATTCTTTCCGGTCCTACTTTAAAGAAGATGGGTGTTGTGGACAAAGCAGCGGACAGCCTGAAAGCGGCCGGAATTGCAGCCGATATTTTCACGGAGATTGAGGCGAACCCGTCTGTCACCACCGTAGAAAAAGCAACCGAGAGCTATCTTTCTTCCGGCGCAGACTTTATCGTAGCGCTCGGCGGCGGTTCTCCGATGGATGTGGCAAAGGCTGTCGGTGTGACAGCAAAATACGGCGGAAGCATCACCGAGTATGAAGGCGCACACAAAGTGCCGGGCAAAATCGTTCCGCTGATCGCCATTCCGACGACCGCGGGAACCGGATCTGAAGTGACTGCGTTTTCCGTGATCACTGACCACAGCAGAGATTACAAGCTGACCGTATTCAGCTACGAACTCCTTCCGGAGTACGCGATTCTCGATCCGGAACTTCTGACATCCGCTCCGGCATCCGTTGCGGCAGCGTGCGGTATTGATGCCTTTATCCATGCGGAGGAGGCTTATATTTCCACAGCCGCATCTCCGTTCTCCGATGCCATGGCAGAAAAAGCGATGGAATTGATCGGTAAAAATATCCGCCGTTTCGTGGCGCGCAGAACCGATCTCGAAGCCGCAGAGGCGATGCTGACCGGTTCGCTGTTCGCGGGTATTGCATTTTCCTACGCAAGACTTGGAAATGTCCATGCAATGAGTCATCCTGTGAGCGCCTTCTTCGATGTGCCGCACGGCGTGGCAAATGCCGTTCTGCTTCCGGTCATCGCAGAGTACAATGCACTGGCAGACCATGGAAGATATTTGAAGATCTACAACTACATCAGCGAAATCCCGGCATACGCCGATGAATTTGAGCCGATGATGCTGGTCGGCGCGATCCGTGAACTGACCGCAGCCATCGGAATCCCGGCCAGCCTGACCGATGCGATCCGCCAGGCAGCAAAGGGAAAAGAAGTGACGGCAGAGGAGATCGAGAGCAAAATCGTGCCGATGGCGGTAGATGCGATGAAGAGCGGAAACATCGCCGTCAACCCGAGAGCGTCCCATCAGCAGGACATCGAGGCGCTGTACCGGAAAGCACTGTAAGAGACAAGCTAATTTATAGAAGAAACCGTAAAGGGCGATGCTGTGAAAAGTATGTACAGCATCGTCCTTTTTCTGCTTGTCTTCCGAAAATATGTGCAGTAAAATAAATTTGTCGTGCTGTTCTCACAAAACAGAGCAGCGAGGGGTGGGTTTTTTTATTAAATCTTACTATTGGAGGAAGCAAAACATGGAAAATAATGTATTGCAGCAATTAAAAGAAAATATCGCAAAGGTCATGATCGGAAACGAGCGCACGATCGAGCTTGTCCTGACCTGCCTTGTAGCCAAAGGTCATATCCTGCTCGAGGATGTCCCGGGAACCGGAAAAACCGTGATGGCAAAATCCCTTGCGAAATCCGTTGAAGCGGAGTTCGGCCGTATCCAGTTCACGCCGGATCTTCTGCCGTCCGATGTCACCGGCCTCAATTACTTCGATGCCAAAAGCGGAGAGTTCGTCTTCTCGAAAGGACCTGCCTTCTGCAACATTCTGCTTGCCGATGAGATCAACCGTGCGACACCGAAGACGCAGAGCAGCCTTCTCGAGTGCATGGCAGAGCGCCAGATCACCGTGGACGGTGTGACACGGCCGCTCGAGGAGCCGTTCCTCGTCATCGCCACGCAGAACCCGCTCGAGACGCTCGGAACCTTTCCGCTGCCGGAGGCGCAGATGGACCGTTTCTTAATGAAACTTTCGATGGAATCGTTAAGCCCGGCGGAAGAGACGCAGATGATCGCCCGTTTCCTGACCGAGGAGCCGCTCGCTGAGCTGTCATCCGTCTGCAGAAAAGAAGAAATCCGTGCCCTGCAGGAGGCGTGTAAAGAAGTCTACCTGCATCCGGAACTGGTGCAGTATCTCGTCCGCATCGTACAGGAGACGAGAGCCAACAGCAAAATTGCAAGCGGTGTGAGCCCGCGTGGAACACTCGCATTTTTACGTGCCGTACAGGGCCACGCGCTGGTGCAGGGACGAAACTACGTTGTGCCGGAGGACTTCAAGACCGTGGCTGTTCCGGCACTCGCACACCGTCTCACCATGCAGATCGGCGCAGATGACGGAAGAGCCGCAGAATCGGTGATCGAGGAAATCTTAAACCGCATCGATCTGCCGACCGAAAACTGGTCAGGAAGGTAACGGACTATGCTTCTTTTATTACTATTTGGAATGGCGCTCGCCTGGTTTCTGCAGAAAAAGCTGTACCAGAAAAACTGGCAGAAAAATCTGAAAATCCAGGTCAGCTTCCAGGATTCCGCGATCTATGAGGGCGAGGAGAGTACGTTAAAAGAGGTCGTCGTAAACGACAAACTGCTGCCGATCCCGGCACTCGAGCTTGGCATTTCGATGAGCCGCAATCTGGAATTCGACCGCGAGGCAAAAGCAAACGCGAGCATCACCGACCAGAGCTACAAACGCGATGTCTTTTCGTTCCTGTTTCATCAGCAGGTCACGAGAACACTGCCGTTTCAGGCGAAAAAACGAGGATTCTACGAGATCACCGGTGCGCATGCCGTAGCGTACGATCTCTTTTTTCGGGAGGGTTTTTACAGCGATTACCCGCAGCAGACACAGATGTACGTTTACCCGCGCCAGGTCGATACTGCACGGATCCAGATGATCTGCCGTGCTGTGTCGGGCATGGTTCTGTCGAGAAACCGTCTATACGAGGATCCGTTTGAATTTTCCGGCATCCGCGATTACCGGAAAGAAGACCCGATGAACCGCATCAACTGGAAATCGTCGGCACGGATGGGAGATCTGATGGTCAACCAGTTCGACGCGACAACGAGCGTGGAAGTCACCGTGCTTCTCGATATCGAGGACGCCAACATTCTGCGCGAGGAAGCGCAGGTCGAGGAGAGCATTCGCATCACGTCTTCGCTTGCGGCGCGGATGGTGAAAAACAAGATGAATCTGTGGGTGAAGAGCAATGCGAAAGATGAGGAGACCGGCGAGGAGCTGCGTGTCCATCTGGCGGCAGGAGCCGGAAAGACGGCGGAGCTGAACCGGAAGCTGGCGTGTGTGAAGCTCGGAGAAGATCCGGTTTCCGGTGCAGAGCTTCTGCAAAAAGAGGCGGAAAAAGAAATCACCGGTCACACTTACGTTGTTGTATCGAAAAACAGAACGGATGAGGTGCGTTCCGCACTCCATCTGCTCTCCGGTGCGCAGAACCAGGTGCTGTGGGTGATTCCGTATCTGCCGGGCGAAGAAGTTCCGTCGGAGCAGAACCGCGCATACACGGCAATCGGTTGGGAGGTGAAACCATGGAAATAAAAAAGACACCGGTACAGATTCCGCTGACGTGGCTTCACGTCTGGTTTTTATTCGTCGGCTTCTATGGTTTCGCCGCAGGCTTTCTGGAGCTTTCCGGGTGGGAAGCACTGTATTTCTGTGCTGTCTCCCTGCTGCTCTTACTTCCGACCGCTGCAAGCTGGTATCTGATCCGGAAGACGAAGGCACTCTGGCAGTTCCTGCTCGGCGGAATCGCGGTCTGCGCCGTGACGTATCTGGCTGCAAAATTCTGCTGCAGTCTGTTCAGTACGCAGGCGGCTTCCGTGATTGCGGTAGCCGTGACAGCAGCTGATGGAAAAAGTAAATTTGAGAACGGCATTTCCCCGGCGTTTCTGGAGAGTCTCATGGGCGTCATGACGGGGATACTGGCGGTCATTATTTTCCTGATCCGCGGCTACGTGCGGATCCGCAAAGGGCAGTTAAAGAAAGCGGCGCAGGACCTTCCGACCGGAGCCATGCCGCTGGCGGACAAGGAAGCGTGGGAGATCCCCACAATCCTTGACGAGCCAAAACCCCTGCATTTTCTCTGGTTTATCATACAGTACGCGGTCGGGGTGCTGATGAAAATGCCGTTCTACTGGCATCTGATCTTCTGGTTTTTCTTTGCAGATGTATTCCTGTGCTTCTTCTGCCAGTACCTCGACGGCATGCACGGGTTCATCCGTGACCATCAGAAAATCGCCAATCTCCCGGTGGAGACGATGCAGCGGACGGGAAAACTGATCCTGAAAATTGCAGTACTCCTTCTGGTACTGTTCGTGCTCCCATCGGCGCTCTACGGAAAGGATCCGATTGCGGAGGCGATCGCAGGATATGAGCCGAAAGAGCTGGAAAGCGATCTTACGATCGAAACACCGGAGGCCGAGACGCCGCAGGGCATGGAGCAGGCCGATCTGTCCGATATGCTGGGGGACAAAGAGTACAAACCGATGCCGCAGTGGATCCAGAATCTTTTTACGGCGGTCATGTATCTTGTGATGGTTGCCGTCGGAATCGCGGTTCTGCGGGCGATTTACCAGAGCGTAAAAAATGCGGGAAAAGCCTTCTCAGAGGATGAGGAGGACGAAGTTCTCTTCCTGCATCAGGGAAACGACGAACGGGAAAATCTGCCGTGGCGGCGGGAAAAGAAAGAGGGCTATCTCTCCCCGAATATGCGTATCCGCCGGCAGTATAAAAAAACGATCAAAAAAGCTGGAAAATACCAGCCGACCGGAGCCGAAACCCCGGCGGAGCTGGAAGAGAGAAACGAGCTTTCCGGCGACAGCATGAGACGGCTGCACGACGGCTATGAAAAAGCCCGTTACAGCCGCGAGGGCTGCACAAAAGAAGAGGCGGAAGCGCTGCGGAACTGATTTAAAACCAGTTCCCGGCAGCGGTCCACAGCCAATAGAGAAAGCCGAGCAGCCAGCTTGCAAAGACACCGTACAGAATGACAGGTCCGGCGATGGTGAAAATTTTCGCACCGATGCCGAAGACCTGTCCTTCTTTTTTATATTCAATCGCAGGAGCTGCAACCGAGTTGGCAAAGCCGGTGATCGGGACGAGCGCACCGCAGCCGGCAAAGGTGACGATTTTCTGATAGATGTTGAGGCCGGTTAAAATCACACTGCTAAGGATCAGAATCAGCGAGCACCAGGAGCCGGCGTCATCTTTGCTGAGCGAGAACTGCGTTTTGCCGATATGGAGCAGAATCTGCCCCACGACACAGATCAGACCGCCGACGATAAAGGCTTTTGCCATATTGCAGAAGAGATTCTGCTTTGGCGTCACCTCTTTGACAAACTGTTCGTATTCTTTTTTTGCCCGTTCACTTTTTAAACTCTGCATCACATCTTACCTCCAGTTCTTATTGAAATCCACTTGCAAAATAATAGAGAGAGCCCGCGATTTTCCCTGCCGCCATGCAGAGAATTACAAACGGCAGTCCGCGCGTCAGTCCGATCCGGCGGCAGAGGATCGAAAACAGGTTGACGACTTCGCCGAGCGCGATGATCCAGCTTCCCAGATAAATGCCCGCAAAAAGCCAGAACACACCGGCCGTCCAGGAGGGCAGGGAAAACGAGAAGGTGCCAAGCGAGAAAAGATCGCCGAACAGCGCCCCGGCCATACAGCAGCATTCGTAAAAACGCAGGCTCCCTGCTGTCTTTGTGATGCCGGCGTACCGTGTCACGATGCCAAGGCCGATCACAAGCGCGACAAGGCCGCTCGCGATGAAAAAGCCAAGGCTAAGACCGGCCATGGCCAGCAGGATCTCTGGCAGGATTCGCATGAAAAGCCTCCTTTCCTTTACCGGAGCGGTCGTTCTGTTCGATAATGGTCGTATCGATATCATCCTCGTAGACCCGCATTTCCACCTCGAGCGGCGTCGGGTCCTGCGTGAATTTCCGCCGTCCGAAATGGTTGAAATAGAGCACGACGCCAAGGCCGATGCCGATGGAATATGAAATTTCCAGCACCGAAAATCCGGGCGTCATCTGCGGGAGAAAACGGGTGTAAACATCCAAAAACAGCTCGCGGACGCCGATGTCGGTGTGGAAGGTCATAATGGAAAACGCAGTTCCGATAAACGTAAGGATGCCGACCAGAATCGTTTTGCACCAGCTGATCCAGGTGTTTTTCTGATGTGGATCCTCGTACGTTAAAATAAAATTCGGCTCGCCGATGTGGGTGACATCGACGTGCTCCTCGGCCTCCGTGACGAGGCGGACGAGGGTGGAGGCGGAGCAGACGTAGCGCCCGTATCCGTCATCGGGAAGATGCGCCACGCGGCGGACCTGATTGCGGGCGAGGACAGCGCCGTCTGAACAGGAAAGCTGCGCCACATCGCCGAGCGTCACGACGGGACTGGTGATTTTGATATTCCGCTCCGTCTGAAGATACAGCATTTCACTCATGAAAAAGATTCCTCTAAAAGTTTCTGAAACAGGATTTTTGTGCTACAGCGTACAGAGTTCCCTAAAACAGGAAAATCATGCGTAAGAATGGAAAAAACGGAAATACTGAAGGTCAGAAATGGTAAGACGCAAAATAAGAAAACGGAGGAATTTGCCGATGAGACAGATGACAGGAAAGCAGAGCATCTCGTTTGCCAAAGCCGTCTATATCGAGGGCAGCGCGGCGATTGTAGGAGAAAAGGAAAAGGATGGACCGCTGGGCGAGTACTTTTCGCACACGCTTTCGGACCCGATGTGCGGGCAGGAGAGCTGGGAGGAGGGCGAGAGTGAACTGCAGCTTGCCACCGCGAAGCTGGCACTGCAGAAAGCCAATGTGAGGCCGGAGCAGATCCGCATGATTTTTGCGGGCGATCTTCTGGCACAGTCAATCGCATCATCGTTCGGCCTGGTGGATCTGAACTGCCCGCTCTACGGCCTGTTCGGTGCCTGCTCGACGATGGGAGAGGCGCTTTCGCTTGGCGCGATGGCAGTCGCGGGAGGGTACGGTGACCGGGTGCTGGCGGTGACATCGAGCCACTTTGGAACGGCGGAAAAGGAGTTCCGTTTTCCGCTCGCCTACGGAAACCAGCGCCCGCCGTCCGCAAGCTGGACGGTGACGGGAAGCGGCGCGTGTGTGCTTGGAAAAACGAGGAGCAGAGTGAAAATCACGGGCGCTACGACGGGAAAAATCATTGATTACGGGCTGAAAGACAACCAGAACATGGGCGCCTGCATGGCCCCCGCCGCGTGTGATACGATTGCACAGAACCTTGTCGATTTCAACCGGGAACCAGCCGATTACGACCGCATTGTGACGGGAGATCTCGGTGTCGTGGGGCGGGAAATTCTGCTGGAACTGCTGAAAAAGAAAGGGTACGATATTTCGGAACAGCACAGTGACTGCGGCATGCTGATTTTCGATCCGGCCAAACAGGATACCGGCGCGGGCGGAAGCGGCTGCGGCTGTGCGGCCTCGGTGCTGGCGGAGTATTTGCTGCCGAAACTGGAAAACGGAGAGTGGAAACGGATTTTGTTTGTACCGACTGGTGCGCTGATGTCGAAGGTCAGCTTTCAGGAGGGCAGCAGCGTGCCCGGTATTGCACAGGCGGTTGTGATCGAGCGGGAGGAGGATGTGTAAAATGGGAACCTTTATGGAATATTTCAATGCGTTCTGGGTCGGCGGCCTGATCTGTGCACTGTGCCAGATTCTGCTCGACCGCACGAAAATGCTGCCGGGAAGAATTATGGTGACGCTGGTGTGCACGGGCGCAGTGCTGAGTTTTCTGGGACTCTACGATCCATTTGCAGAATACGCCGGAGCAGGTGCGTCGGTGCCGCTGCTCGGGTTCGGGCATCTGCTGTTCCAGGGAGTGAAAGATGCAGTGAAAGAGAGCGGCTTTTTAGGATTGTTCCAGGGCGGATTAAAGGCGGGAGCTGTCGGAACATCAGCAGCGTTGATTTTCGCGTATCTTGCAAGCTGGATTTTCCAGCCGAAGATGAAAAAATAGCAGGTGAAAAATTGCGCGGAAGCAGGCGGACTGGTATAATGAAGAAAAAATGCCGCAGAAAAAAGCAGAATCGCAGCGGCAGGAGGAATACAGAAAAAGCGGGTGTTTTGCGGAAAAAAACATCAAAGCACCCGCGACAGGAAGAAAGGAAGTCTGCAATGAAGACAAGAGAAGAAGCATTAGCCTACGGTCTTTCCTTCCCGGACACATATCAGGAGGCGCCGTTCCACGATGACAACTGGCAGCTCATCCGCGTGAAAGGAAGCAGAAAGGCATTTCTGTGGGTCTATGAAAAGGACGGAATCATTCAGATGAATGTAAAAGCAAACCCGGAATGGCGAGACTACTGGCGCGATGCATTCGCGTCAGTTATCCCGGGATATCATCAGAATAAGGAGCACTGGAACACGATTCTACTCGACGGAACCGTACCCGATGATGCCATACGCACCATGATCGCCGAGAGCTACGACATCATCACGGACAGCCCGACCAAAAGAATCTATGAGGCGGTAAAGCAGATTCCGCGCGGAAAAGTGGCGACATACGGCCAGATAGCAGCGCTTGCAGGCGAGCCGAAAATGGCGCGTGCCGTGGGAAACGCTTTACATAAAAACACAGATCCGGAGCACATTCCATGCTACCGTGTGGTGAACTCCAAAGGCGAACTGGCCGCGGAATTTGTCTTCGGCGGCGCCGGAAAACAGGCGGACATGCTGGAGGCAGACGGCATTGTGCTGGAAAACGGCCGCGTCAATTTAAAGAAGTACGGCATCAACGTGGAAGAGATGCTGGCACAGCGGGAGCTGGAGCACAACTGAAAAAAAGGATACACAAAACAGCGAAAGACCGGAACGGCAGAGGAAAATGCACGTTTCGGTCTTTCGTTATGTTTGGCTTATAAAATTAGAAAATACAATTATTTCGCATTGTTTCAACTCACAGTCGGTATTTTCACGGAGTCTGACATGTCGAAAATAGTTCGACTGTGACTTGCCTCATGTCAGTGGAGGATACCGATTTCTCTCCGCCCGCCACTGCCGTTATGTTTCTTTTAACAATTCATCCCACCGCTTTAGAAGTGGGGGACTTCTTGTCTACTAGGGTTAAATATATATTTATCCATACGGTTAAATGCCTCTTTCACAAGCACATGCGGCAGTGCCAGATTCAGGCGGATTGCATACGGTCTGTGGAACGGCCGTCCGTCCTGCCAGATAACGCCGACAGCAACACCGGCTTTTAACAGCGTATCCATATCGGTATCATGCTCTTTGCACCACTCCTCGCAGTCGAGGTACAGCATGTACGTTCCTTCCGGTTTGGAAAGCTTCACACCCTTGAAATGCTCGAGAATGTAGTTATACGCATAATCCGCATTCGATTTCAGCACTTCGCGCAGCTCATCCACCCACTGGTATCCCTCCGGCTTGTAAGCGCCGATCAGTGCATGAACGGAGAGTACGTTCGGGGAATTGTAGTGGGAAAGGGACGAAGCCTTCTCCACACGGTCGCGCAGCATGCGGTTGTAGATGATGTGGTAGGAGCCTACAAGGCCAGCCAGGTTAAAGGTCTTGGACGGTGCATAAAGTGCGATGGTGCGCTCGCGTGCATCCTTCGAAACGGACTGCGTCGGGATATGTTTGAAGCCCGGCAGTGTCAGGTCAGACCAGATCTCATCGGAGATGACAACGCATTCGTTTGCTTTGTAAATTTCCATCGCCTTTTCAATTTCCTCGCGCTCCCAGACACGGCCTGTCGGGTTGTGCGGAGAGCAGAAAATCGCGAAATGAATGTTGTGTTCTTTTAACTTGCGGTCCATATCGGCGTAGTCCATGCGCCATACGCCGTTCTCATCCTGAACAAGATCGGAGAGAACGATATTGCGTCCGCAGTTCTCAAGAACACCGGTAAAACCGATGTATGTCGGGGAATGCAGAAGAATGGATTCGCCCGGGGACGTAAAAGCGGCAGCAGCCGAAGCAACACAGCCGAGCACGCCGTTCTCATAGCCGATCGCCTCACGCGGCAGATCTTCCACACCGTTGCGCTCTTTATGCCAGCGGATGATGCTGTCAAAATATGCATCCGGCAGATTAAAGTAGCCAAAATGCGGTTCGTTGACTCTCGCGTGCATTGCTTCCTGAATGGTCGGAAGAGACGGGAAGTTCATGTCGGCCACCCACATCGGGATGCGGGAGAAGCCCTCTTTGACTTCCGCACCCGGAATCGGGATCTGATCGACAGCGATCGCATCGTGGCCGCTGCGGTTCATCAGAGATGTAAAATCGTATTTCATTGGTAAAAACCCTCCTTTGTGTTTGCTGTGCTCTCGAAGTAAATCCAAAAGCACATGGAAAACCGGATGCAGCTTCCTTTCCTCGCTGAAAGAAAAACCTGCAGCCGGCTGAATACCAATATTATAACACGGAGGGGAATTTTCGTAAACAAAAGAATGCTTTATTCAGCACCATTTATTCCGCGCCGATCCAGTTATCGCGGTTGATTGCTTCCGTGTGGCTGATGCTTTCGTTCATGATTTTCTGCAGATCCGGCCGGTCATAGTTGACAATGCCCTTTCCGAGATATTCGTGGCTGCCGCGCCGGAAGACGCTGACGACATCGCCTTTCTTAAAATCGCCTTCGACTGCCACGATGCCTTTGGGAAGCAGGCTCTTTGCCTGAACAGCAAGTGCTTCTGCGGCACCCTCATCGACGTAGAGATTGCCCGCACTCGGCGCATAGAACGCCATCCACTGCAGACGCGTTTTCATGTTGTGGCCGCTGGCGGTAAAGTACGTTCCTTTTGCGGTTCCTTTCACCGCACGCACAATGTTGTTTTCCTCCGCCGAGGAGCAGATCAGAACCGGCACACCGGCTCTTGTGGCAAGCGAAGCGGCGGAGAGCTTCGTTGTCATGCCTCCCGTTCCGTTGCCCGATCCCGCGCCGCCTGCCGCAGCAGTGAGCTCCGGCGTGATTTCATTGACCACGTCGATATGGCGTGCATTCGGGTCACTCTTTGGATTGGCAGTGTAGAGCCCGTCGATATCGGTCAGCAGAATCAGAAGGGATGCATGCATCATCGCAGCCACCTGGGCGGAGAGCGTGTCGTTGTCGCCGACCTTCAGCTCCTCAATCGCGATCGTATCGTTCTCGTTGATGATCGGAACCGCACCGCGCCCGAGCAGGACGGAGAGGGAGCCGAAGATGTTTTTATAGCGGCGGCGGTCCTCAAAGTCACTGCGGTTCAAAAGAATCTGCGCGCATGGAATCTGGTACGCCATCAGATTTTTCGTGTATTCCTCCATCAGAAGGCCCTGGCCGACAGCAGCGGCAGCCTGTTTATCGGCAATTTTCGTCGGCCGTTTTTTAAAGCCGAGACGGGAAAAGCCTGCGGCGACCGCACCGGAGGAAACGAGAATCACATGGTGGCCTGCCGTCTGCAGCGCGGCAAGCTGGGTCGTAATGTTCCGTATTTTTTCGGCATCCATCGTTCCGTTTGAGAGTGTCAGGGAGCTGGTGCCGACTTTCACAACTATCGTCTGTTTTTCCATCATGAAAACCTCAAATGTAAGAAATGATAAGAAACGTTGTTTACAGGTGACAAAACATCAATTACAGACACTTTAACACAGTACTGTGTGAGAGTCAAGAAGGTGCGGAAAGGTCGTTACATTTTTCGTGAAAGATCTGTAAAAAGATAGAAATTTGTTGCTGAAATTCTGAAAAAGTATGCTAGAATAGAAAACGAGAAAAAGGTGTGTGCAGAAATACATTTTTCCTGAAAAACAAAAGAAGCGGAAAGAAGTCCGGCACACGACGGAGGAAGTGAAAAATGGAGGAAAAAACAGAAGAAAGAGGCAGCGGCTGCATGACAACGCTGTGCTACATCGAAAAGGATGACAGCTATCTGATGATGCACCGCACGGTGAAAAAGAACGATGTCAACAAGGACAAGTGGATCGGCGTCGGCGGCCATGCGGAACCTGGCGAAAGCCCGGAGGAATGCCTGCTGCGTGAAGTAAAAGAGGAAACCGGCTACACGCTGACGGGCTGGCGTTTCCGCGGTCTCGTTACCTTTGTGACAGCGGCAGAAAACAGCAAAACGGTGGAGTACATGGAGTATATGTGTCTCTACACGGCAGACGGATTCACGGGAGAACCGACTGCATGTGATGAGGGCGAACTCGCCTGGGTGAAAAAAGAGGACGTCCTGCACCTGAATCTGTGGGAGGGAGACAAAATCTTTTTCCGCCTTCTGAATGAAGACGAGCCGTTTTTCTCCCTGAAGCTGCGGTATGTGGGCGACACGCTCGCAGAAGCGGTGCTGAACGGAAAACAGATGGAACTTTTTGAAGAGCGCTTAAGTGACGGCACGCCGACCGGAACCATCGTAGAGCGCGGCGTGGCGCACAGCGAGGGACGGTGTCACGGAACGGCACATATCTGGATTGCACAGGCGAATGAGAAGAGCGGCTGTGAGGTACTGCTGCAGAAAAGAAGCGCCTGGAAGGATTCGAATCCGGGCTGCTACGATATCTCAAGTGCCGGCCATCTTTCGGCGGGCGATACGTATCTGGAAGGGGCCCTGCGGGAAATCGGCGAGGAGCTCGGCATCCACGCAGAGGCAGAGGATCTGATGGATCTTGGCCTGCTGGAAAAAGTATCACACGGTGTTTTTTACGGAAAACCGTTCCACGATCATGAGGTCAGCGCCGTGTATCTTTATACAAAGCCGGTCGAGGCAGAAAAACTGCATCTGCAGGAGTCGGAAGTAGAAGCAGTCCGCTGGATGGATCTGAAGGAATGTCAGAAGGCGGTTCAGGAAGGAACCATTCCAAACTGCATTGATATCCGGGAACTGGAAATGATCGAAAAAGCCTGGTCTGCCGGAGAAAAACAAAAGTAAAAAATCGTTTGGACAGAGAACGAAAAAATGATCCGGACAACAAAAGAAAAGAGAAAGAGAAAATGAAAGAAAACGGCTTTATCAATGAGTTTAAAAAGTTTATCATGCGCGGAAACGTCATGGATATGGCAGTCGGTGTCATCGTCGGCGGTGCGTTCACGACGATCGTGACATACCTGAACCAGGATATCCTGACCCCGAAGCATGAGGAAGAAGAGGCAGTGAAAGAGGCAGCAGCCACCGTTGAAAAATAAAAAGAAATGCATGAAAAAAGTCACCGGTTCGAAATAGAACCTGGTGACTTTTTTTAATATCGTGTAAGTGAAATTTTTTTATTTCGCTGCGGCTTTTACCTGGCTAAACAGTCCGGATTTCTGAAGAGCCGGACGCAGTGCCATGTAGATGACAACGGAAGCGATGGTGGAAAGTACGGCGTTGATGGAAGTAGCCGCTACGTTCCAGCTTAAGGTAACCTCTGCTGCCGGTTTTCCGAGAAGAACCAGTTTGTAGAAGTAACCGATGAGCGGATCGAAGATCACGTTGAACAGAAGTCCGCCGATGGCTGCGAGAAGTGCCCATTTGAAGATCTGTTTCTGATCGGTCTGCTCATTGATTTTACCGATTTTGTGTGCGATCAGTCCTGCGATGAGGCCGATGCAGAATTTTAAGAGGAAGGTCTTTGGTGCATATACCACATAGACCGGATCGAGAAGATCTCCGATGGTCATGCCGATCGCACCGCCGATTCCGCCGTAAACACCGCCGAGAATCAGTGCACCGAGCACACAGACAGCGTTTCCGAAATGGATCGAGGTGGCATCTCCGCCCGGCAGCCAGATTTTGAACTGCAGGAAGGTGAAGACAACGTAGGAAAGGGCTGCAAAGACACCTGTCATTGCGATTTTCCAGACTTTTTCATTTTTCATAACAACTCACTCCTTTGGCATCTGGAACTTTCGTTCCTTGATTGCACCCTATTATAGGGAGTAGTGGCATGAAGAAAAAGTGCCAATTTCGGATTTTTTGACCAGACCAGTTATTTCCGGTACGATTTCATTTTTTCGTGTTCTTCTTTTAATTCTCTGTAGAGCTGCAGCGAATTCCACGCCTGGTTCTGCGTTGTGACGATGGCTTTGAGGGCGATCGGCGGCACTTTTTTCCGGCGCATTTCGGTGAGAAAAAGATCGAGTTTCCGCTCAGAAAAGCCGGCCATGACCATCATCGGCTCGTCAAAGCCGGCACCGTCATAGGCTTCGGGGGATTCTGCAAATGCTTTATTTCCGGCAAGAAATCCGATCGACTGGAGATACTGTTCCGGTTCCACAATGCGCACGCGGATACCGAGCTTTAAGAGAACCGGCTTTAAAAGCGCAGCCGTTTCCGTTCCTTTGATCTGATATAAGAGTACGGTTTCCATGAGAAAAATCCTTTCCGTGGGCAGATTTCCGGACCAAATGCGCGGATGCCCAGAACTATGATATAAGAAATGTTTTGGAAAAACAATACTTTTATGGTATCATAGGGAGGTACAATTGAGAACACAATAAATTTTGAGATAAAAGAGAAAGGAAACCAATAAAATGTGGATAGCAGATGGATGGAAAGATTATGAAGTGCTGGATACGTCCGGCGGAGAAAAACTGGAGCGGTGGGGAGATTACCTTCTGGTAAGACCGGACCCGCAGGTCATCTGGAACACGAAAAAAGAAAATCCGGGCTGGAAAAAGAAAAACGGCCATTACCACAGAAGCAGCAAGGGCGGCGGAGAATGGGAGTTTTTCCATCTGCCGGAGCAGTGGGAGATCAACTATAAAGACCTGACCTTCCGCCTGAAACCGTTCAGCTTCAAACACACCGGCCTTTTCCCGGAGCAGGCAACGAACTGGGACTGGTTCGGCGATCTGATCCGCCGTGCCAACCGCCCGGTTAAAGTGCTGAACCTGTTCGCCTACACGGGAGGCGCAACGCTCGCAGCAGCCGCAGCAGGCGCAAGCGTCACACATGTCGACGCATCCAAAGGCATGGTCAACTGGGCAAAAGAGAACGCTGCCGTGTCCGGCCTTTCGGACAAGCCGATCCGCTGGCTCGTGGATGACTGTACCAAATTTGTCGAGCGCGAGATCCGCAGAGGCAACCACTACGACGCGATCATCATGGACCCGCCGTCCTACGGAAGAGGACCAAAGGGCGAGATCTGGAAGATCGAGGAGGCGATTCATCCGTTCATCAAGCTCTGCACGCAGCTCTTAAGCGATGACCCGCTGTTCTTCCTTGTGAATTCTTACACGACAGGACTTGCACCGGCTGTCCTGACGTACATGATTTCCCTGGAATTAAAACAGTACAAAGGCCACGTAGAAGCACAGGAAATCGGCCTTCCGGTCAAGTCGACCGGCCTTGTTCTGCCGTGCGGTGCATCGGGAAGATGGCAGTCGGACAACGTTTAAAACATCTTTTGGCAGCGGACGTATGTCCGTCATATGAAAAACATTTGGCTGAAATTGCAGGAAATGAAGTGTAAAACTGCAAAAAGTGTGGTAAAATGCCGAAAAGCGCATAAAACATGCAAGTTCTCCTTGACAGAAACTCATGATCTGGTAAAATGGTCTTTAGTTGAGCAAGAAACCTGAAAAAACGGGTAAGGAAAGTACAAGGGAGGACGTTTCATGAAACCGTATATCGAATGGACCAAAGAAGAATTAGTTGCCGAGAAAGCCAGACTGGAGCAGGAATTTGCAGAGGTAAAAGCAAAAGGCCTCAATCTGAATATTTCCAGAGGAAAACCTGCAGCAGCCCAGTTAGATCTCACGGAAGGAATGCTTACCGTTCTCTCGAAAAATGAAGACACCTTCGCAGAAGATGGAACCGACTGCCGGAACTACGGCGTGCTGACCGGTATTCCGGAGGCAAGAAAACTGATCGGAGATATCTGTGAGGTTCCGGCGGAAAACGTCATCGTTTACGGAAACGCCAGCCTTACCATTATGTTTGATACCGTTGCACGTTCGTTCCTGAAGGGCGTTGCAGGCTGCACTCCGTGGAACAAGCTGGACAAAGTAAAATTCCTCTGTCCGGTACCGGGCTATGACCGTCACTTCGGTGTAACCGAGTACTTCGGCGTTGAGATGATCAATGTTCCGATGACGCCGGAAGGACCGGACATGGACATGGTAGAAAAACTCGTTGCAGAAGATGACGCCATCAAGGGAATCTGGTGTGTACCGAAATACTCCAACCCGCAGGGCTACACCTACTCCGATGAGACCGTCAGAAGATTCGCAAACCTGAAACCGGCAGCAAAAGATTTCCGTATTTTCTGGGATAACGCGTATATCATCCACCATCTGTATGATGACAGACAGGATCACCTGCTGAACATCATCGAGGAGTGCGAGAAAGCCGGAAATCCAGATATGGTCTATGAGTTCGTATCCACCTCGAAAGTAAGCTATCCGGGAGCCGGAATCGCAGCGCTCATTTCTTCTGAGGCAAACCTCAAAGAGGCACAGGAGTACATGAACTTCCAGATCATCGGCCATGATAAACTGAATCAGCTGCGCCACGTAAAATTCTTCCAGAATCTGGACGGCGTAATGAATCAGATGAAAAAACATGCAGATATCTTAAGACCGAAATTCGAGGCAATTCTGCAGGTACTGGATCAGGAGCTGAGCGGTCTTGGTATCGCTTCCTGGACAAAACCGAACGGCGGATACTTCATCTCCTTCGATGCGATGGAGGGATGCGCAAAGAAGATCGTTGCAAAAGCAAAAGAGGCCGGTCTTACCATGACAGGCGCGGGCGCAACGTATCCATACCACAACGATCCGCAGGATTCCAACATCCGTATCGCACCGTCCTTCCCGACACCGGAAGAGCTGGAAATTGCAGGCCAGGTATTCGTGCTGAGTGTCAAACTGGTCAGCGTGGATAAGATTCTGGAAAGCAAATAATATTAAGTAAAAATACAAAAGCCGGATTCTCCCGGGGGACACAGTTTTTGTGAACTCTGGTGTGGGAGTTCCGGCTTTTTTCTATTAGATAGAAAGTTAAAAAAGAAATTTTCTATGGGACAGAAAGGAAAAAACATGAAAAAGAAAGTAATAGGAATTGCCGCAGGACTCATACTCCTTGCGGCTGCAGGCGGTTACGCGGGCGTGGGGCATTACTATGCATCCCACTTTTTCCCGAAAACCGCGATCAACGGGCTGAACTGCGCAGGGCTGACCGCAGAGCAGGTCAAAGAGGAAATCCAGAAGCACATTGTGGATTATACGCTTGCCATCACCGAGCGCGGTGGAAAAACAGAGACATTAAGCGGCACGGAGATCGGCCTCACGTATGTGGACGACCACGCGGTGGAAAAACTGCTGGAGTCCCAGAATACCCTTGCCTGGCCTGCATTTTACTGGAAAGACAAGGAAAACCAGGTGGCGGCGGACTCTGTCTATGACAAAGAAATGGTGCAGGAAAAACTGCAGACGATGGAAGGGTTTCAGGAAGAACAGCAGGAAGCGCCGACGGATGCGTATCTGACGGATGACGGAACCTCGTACGTCATTGTGCCGGAAACAGAGGGCGCGCAGGTGGACTATGAGAAGGCAGAACAGGCCGTCATCGAGGCTCTGGATGCCGGAGCGGCGCGTGTGGATCTGGAAGAGAAAGATGTTTACCGGAAACCGGGCATTACGCAGGATGATGAAGCACTGAACGGGGAAATGGCGGAGCTGAACCATCTGACAGCGGCGCGGATCACGTATGCAATCGGTGAAAACAGCTATGCCATAGACCGGGCGGCCTTACAGAGCTGGCTCGTACAGGGGGAGGACGGAACCTACACGATTTCGCGGGACGAAGCGGCAGCCTTTGTGCGCCATATGGCGTATGAGACGGACACCTTCGGGCTGGCGCATACCTTCAAAACGAGTCTTGGCGCGGCCATTAACCTGAATGCGGGCGGCGATTACGGCTGGTGTATCGACAAGGAGGAGACGACGCAGGCACTTCTGCAGGCGATCGAGGATGAAACGCAGGGAAATCTCGACCCGATTTACCTCTATACGGCCAATGACCGCTCGGCGAATGATATCGGAAATACATACGTCGAGGTGTGCATTTCCCAGCAGAAAATGTGGTGCTACAAGGACGGCGTTCTGGTGACGGAAACACCGGTCACAACGGGCAATCATGCGACGGGCTATGACACTCCGGCAGGCAGTGTCTGGGCGGTGGATGCGAAAAAAAGTGACTGTGATTTCAAGCTCTACCCGAGCCATGTCATGTTCTGGCTTCCGTTCAACGGCGACGTCGGAATCCACGATGCAAGCTGGCGTACCGAGTACGGCGGGGACATCTATCTGACGAACGGATCCCACGGATGTGTGAATACCCCATACACAGAAGCAGAAAAAGTGTTCAATGCTATTGAAATTGGTGACCCGGTTATCGTATACTATAGCCTGGACGATGTAACAGGGCCGCAGCCCACACAGCAGACCGGTCTATAAAGATAAAGGAGATTAAAATAGATGAAGATAGTAGTATTAGCTGGAGGAACCAGCACAGAACGTTCGGTATCCATCACTTCCGGAACCATGGTATGTAAGGCACTCCGCGAGAAAAATCATCAGGCAGTTCTGGTGGATATTTTCTGCGGAATCGATGTGAATGGAAATCTGGAAGATGCATTTGCAGAAGAAAACTATGATGTAGACAAAGCAGCAGAGTACATGCACAGCTTTGATGAAAAATTAGATGAGATGATCGCATCCCGCCGCAGATTCTTCGGCAGAAACGTGCTGGAGCTCTGCGAGGCGGCAGACGTTGTTTTCCTTGCCCTGCACGGCGCAAACGGAGAGGACGGAAAGGTACAGGCAACGTTTGATCTGCTCGGCATTCCGTACACCGGAACCGGCTATTTAAGCAGTGCCCTTGCGATGGATAAATCCATCACCAAACAGTTCTTCAGCGCACACAACGTGCCGACCCCGAACGGTGTTACCCTGAAAAAAGGCCAGGAGAGCGAGCCGCTGTCCAGCTTCGGACTGGAGCTTCCGGTTGTCGTAAAACCGTGCTGCGGCGGATCCAGCGTCGGTGTTTATATTGCGCATACGAACGAGGAATACTGGCAGGCCATGAAGGATGCTTTCTCCTATGAGCCGGAGGTTGTTGTTGAGGAGTATATCGAGGGAAGAGAGTTTTCCGTCGGCGTTGTAGACGGAAAAGCATACCCGATCATCGAGATCGCGCCGATTGAAGGATTTTATGATTACACGAACAAATACAAAGCAGGAGCTACTGTTGATACCTGTCCGGCCGTGCTGACGGAGGAGCAGACGAAAGAAATGCAGAAGCACGCGGAGGACGGCGCTGCCGCTCTCGGCATTGAAAACTACTGCCGTCTCGACTTTATGATGCGCAAGGACGGAAGAATGTACTGCCTCGAGGCAAACACCCTTCCGGGCATGACCCCGACCAGCCTTCTGCCGCAGGAGGCACAGGTACTCGGCATTTCCTATCCGGAACTCTGCGAGCTGCTGATCCAGCTTTCTCTCAGAAAAAGAGGTAACAACGCATGAAAAATATGACACTGGAGCACATCGCAGAGGTGTGCGGCGGAACTTACTTCGGACCGGAAGAAAAGAAAACAGCGGAAGTCACTGATATCGTGACGGACAGCCGGAAAGCGGGAGAGGGAAGCCTCTTCGTTGCAATTCCGGGTGAGCGTGTGGACGGCCATAAATTTATCCCAAATGTGGCTGCTCAAGGCGCACTTGCTGTCATTTCCGAGCAGAAACTTGAAACACCGCCATGCCCGTATATCCTCGTGAAGGATTCCATGGAGGCCATTAAAGCAATGGCAGAATACTATATGCAGCAGCTCAATATTCCGGTTGTCGGCATTACGGGAAGCGTTGGAAAGACCAGCACAAAAGAGACGATCGCGTCGGTGCTGGCGCAGAAATACCGTGTGCTGAAAACGGATGCGAACTTTAACAATGAACTGGGACTGTCACTTACTGTTTTCCGCCTGCGCGAGGAGGATGAGATGGCGGTTCTCGAGATGGGAATCGACGATTTCGGCCAGATGCACCGTCTGGCGAAGATCGCGCGCCCGGAGACTGCAGTCATCACGAATATCGGCTGGTGCCATCTGGAAAATCTGAAGACGCGAGATGGTATTTTACAGGCAAAAACCGAGATCTTTGATCATCTGCGTGAGAACGGGCACATTATCATCAATGGGGACGATGATAAGCTGTCTACTGTTGGAACGGTTCACGGCATCAAGCCGGTTCATTTCGGATTGGATGAAAAGAACGAATATTATGCCGATGAGATCGAGAGCCAGGGCTTCCGCGGCATTTCCTGCCGGATTCATACCCCGCAGGGCAGTTTTTCCGCACTGATTCCGATTCCGGGACGCCATATGGTCTACAATGCGCTGGCTGGAACCGCAGTAGGATGCACGTACGGGCTGACGCTGGATCAGATCAAGCAGGGAATCGAGACACTGCAGTCGGTGAGCGGAAGATTCCACATCATCGAGACGGGAAAATACACGGTTGTCGATGACTGCTACAATGCAAACCCGGTTTCCATGAAGGCATCCCTCGATGTCCTGAAAGAGGCGAAGGGAAGAAAAGTGGCTGTACTCGGCGATATGGGCGAGCTCGGAACCGATGAGGCAGCACTCCACGCCGAAGTCGGCACACACGCCGGAACCTGCGGTATCGATGCTCTCTACTGCGCAGGACCGCTCTGCGAGCACCTTGCAAAAGCGGCAAAAGAGGCAGACCCGCAACTGGAAATCCGCCACTTCGCAGACCGCGAAAGCCTGATGGCAGAACTGCCGCAGCTCTTACAGGACGGCGATCAGATTCTGGTGAAGGCATCGCACTTTATGGAGTATGGAAAGATTGTGGAGATGCTTGAAACAGCACAGAAATTATGATAAAATTTTAAATTGGAAAGTACCCATGACAGGGTGGTAGCCTCCCGAGCCAATGAAACCGAATTTTCGGAATACATAGGAAGGGAGGTGGCGTAAATGACAGCATACGAAATTATTATGGTTTTTCTGGGAATCTTAGCTTTGTTGATTTCCTTCGGAGGCTTCATCATTGCGTTGCTTACCTTTCTCGATAAGAGAAATAAGCGAAAATAAAAATGCCTACCCCGTCGGCCAACGGGATAGGCGGTGTTCGTAAGAACATTTAACCTTTTTCTCGAGAGCATCCACTTTGGAGTGGGTGCTTTCTTTTTATGCATTTATTATAGCGCAAATGTTAGGTGTTTTCAAGTGTTTTTAGGCTTGAATAGCAGAGTTTTCTTTCAGCTGTTCCAGCAGAATGTTTTTCGTATAATTTCCGATTTCTTTTTTCTCTTCCTTCGTAAGCTCACCCGGAAGAATCGGTTTGCCGTATGTCACGGTAACGTGTGTACCGCGGATCTTCGGGAAGTGTGCTTCCAGAATCTCACGGGAACCGGAAATCGAAAGCGGAATGATCGGGCAGCCGGTTTTCGTTGCCATCTTGAATGAACCGTTGTGGAACTCGCCGAGCTCCAGCTCGCTCTCCGTATTGCCGCGGGTGCCCTCCGGGAAGATACAGATGGAAGTGCCGCTCTTGATCTCCTCACATCCGGCAAGGATCATCTGCAGGCCCTGTTTGATGTCGGATCGGTCGAGAAACAGGCAGTGGATGAGATCCATCCAGTTCTTTAAGAGCGGAATGCGCGCCAGCTCCTTTTTCGCTACGAATCCGCAGGAGCCCGGAACCGTTGTGTAGGTTACGAGAATATCAAAATAGCTGCGGTGATTGCCGATGTAGAGAACAGCACGATCTTTCGGAATATTTTCCTGTCCTTCCACCGTGACCTTCGTGCCGGCGAAAAACAGAATCACGCGGAAAATCCAGCGGATCAGCGCACGGCTTACCTTGTCACAGACCTCCGGCTTTTTCTTCCGGATCAGAAGCAGAACAAGAAGCACCGGGATCGACAGAATCAGATACAGAAAAGCGGTCAGAATGACCAGAATAAAACGAATCATGAATCTTTTTCTCCTCTTGTAAAATAGTGATATTCAGTTATTGCGTACTTTTCAGTATACGTCATTGACGGGGCATGTTGCAATAACTTTCGTCTTTTTCAGAAAAAGATTTTGCGTCATAGAAGACCGCGGCCCGTCATACAATGGATAGAAAGAGCGGGAAGCGGCGTTTGGAATGATGGGGAAGAAAAAGAGACGGGGAAGAGTTCTTCTGGCGGCGGTGATCCTGATGCTGCTTGCATCATGCCGGATCACAGATGTGAGCGAGGGCGAGCGGAAAGAACTGTCGTACGCGATTGTAAAGCCGGGCGATTTTCCGCCTGAAATTGATCAGATTCTGCGGGAGAAAAAAGAATCCGCGTTCCAGATGGCGTACGAGAGCGGGGACGATCTCTACATACTGCGCGGCTACGGAAAGCAGAAAAGCGGAGGCTTTTCCATACAGATCGAAGAAGTATCGAAATCGGAGAATGCCGTTTTCGTGCGGACAAAACTCGTCGGACCTGCCGCAAAGGAGGAGCAGAAAGGCGCCGCCTCCTGCCCTTACGTCGTGCTGAAAACGAAAGCGGCGGCGGGAATCTCAGTCGTATTTGAGGATTAGAGAGGGAGGAGCCTTATGGATTTTGTAAAAAAGATTCTGCATCAGATCTGCAGAAAAAGCGAAGCCGTATCACAGATTACGTTTGATGAGGACTACAACGTGCCGGACGCACGGCCCGATGTGGGGCGGATGATTCAGAAAAAAGGCGAGGTGACGATCGGCGATGTGCAGATTTCAGAAGGGAAGGCGCGTGTGTTCGGCAGCCTCACCTTTCATCTGCTGTACGTCTCCGATGGCGAACGGCGCCGGATCTGCCAGCTTTCCGGTGAACTTCCGATCGACGAGACGATCCATCTCGACGGACTTACCGGCGGCGACAAGGTCTGCATCACCTGGGAGGTGGAGGATCTGAACCTGCATCTCATCAACTCGCGGAAGCTGGGCGTGCGCGCGATCGTGACGCTGCACGCGTGGATCGAGGAACTGTGTGACCTCGCCGTGCCGATGGAAATCCGCGGGGAGAGCGATGTTGCGGTAAAAAGGCAGGAATACCGCGTGGTTGAGCTTGCAGTGCAGAAAAAGGATGTGCTGCGCGTCAAAAAGGAGCTTACGATTCCATCCGGTAAGCCGGAGCTGCACGAGATCCTCTGGCAGGATCTGGAAGTGCGCGGTCTCGATCTCCGCTCCGAGGAGGGGCGGGTGAGCGCGCAGGGAGAACTCTTTGTCTTCTGCCTCTACAGCGACGGCGAGGAGGATCACCCGCTGCAGTGGGTGGAGCAGGCGCTCCCGTTCCAGGCAGAAGTGGAATGCCAGGGCTGTACCTCCGAGATGATCCCGCGGATCGAGAGCACACTCGGCCAGACCACACTCGAAATTCAGCCCGATTCCGACGGCGAGGAGCGGGTCCTGCAGGCAGAGGCCGTACTGGAGCTTGACATCTGCCTGTATCAGGAAGAAACCGTATCACTTCTGCAGGACGTCTACCATCCGCACCGCGAATGCATTCCAAAAGTGCAGGAGGAGACTTTGGAGAGCCTTCTGATCCGCAACTCCTCCAAATGCCGCCTGACCGACAAACTGCAGATGCGCGTGCCGAAAAATAAAATTCTGCAGATCTGCCACAGCGACGGGAAAATCAAGATCGACGAGGAAAAGATCGTGGAAAACGGCATTGAAGTAACCGGTGTGGTGGAACTTGGGGCACTCTATGTCGTAAGCGACGATGAAATGCCGTTCTACGCCGCCGAAACCGCCATCCCCTTCCGCCACACCATCGAAGTCCCGGGAATCGGACCGGACTGCCGCTACGAACTCCAGTCCTCCATCGACCAGCTCTCCACAACCATGCCGGACAGCAGCGACATCGAAGCCAAAGTCGTACTGAATCTGAATGCCCTCGTCTTCCGCCGCAGAAAAGAAATGGTAATGCAGTACGTCGAAGAAAAAGACCGAGATCCGGAAGAACTGCAGAGCCTCCCAGGCATCACCTGCTACTTCGTGAAGCCGGGGGATACACTGTGGGATATCGCGAAGAAATTCTATACGACGACAGATAAAATCAGGGAACTAAACGACCTCAAAACCGAAAATCTCACGCCGATGCAGCAGCTATTAGTGGAGCGGGTGTAACAGAAAAAGACAGCCTCCTGCCTTAAGAATGGAGCCAATCCATCAGGCAGGAAGCTGTCTTTTTGTGAGTTAACGAAATTACGAAATTTTGATATGAGAAGCCTTTAAATCAATCAGTCTTTGCGCATAGCCCGTAATCCGTGATATCTGCTCTGAGGTATAGCCCGCAGAAAGATATTCTGAGAACGTGTCATCAGGCAGGAGCAGTTCAATGGCAAAGGTATCAGCTTCGGTTTCATATTCTGCCGTTTTTAAATGAGTTCTGGTATCCATAAAGATGGCATTTGCCTTTTTATGGAGAAACAAATGACCAAGTTCGTGTGCCAGAACCAGTGTGCGCTCCTGCTCGGAAAGAGTTTCATCGAGATAGATGATATGGTTTCTCTGAAAATACTGATAAAAACCACGGACTCCGCTTAAAGGAGCATCCACGAGAATCACATTCAGTCCACGGACAATTTCGAAAGGATTCCGTGACTGGAATCGGTGAGCGATCTGATTCGCTCTTTTTTTTATGTCCATAGACATCAGTCCTTTTTATATTTTTTCGGTGTGTATTTTTCTTTGTTCTTCTTTTTTGCGAGTTCCATACCGATCTGCATTGCCGAAAGAATGGAATCGATGGCTTCCGGGGAAGCGGGATCGCCGTCAAACATCAGCCCCTCCTGAGAAAGAAGCTGTTCTTTGGTACGTGCGAGAATTTTTTCGATATCCCGTTCATCACGGGAAGTCAGTACCGGATCTGGTGCAGATTCCTCTCCGTACATCAGATATTGAGGGGAAAGACTCAGATAGTCGGCAATTTTGGAAAGACGCTCAGCGGGGAAGGATCCTTTTTTTAGCTGACCGACATAACCGTTGGAAAACCCAAGGTCTTTTTCCAGCTTCGATATTGGAATTTTCCTCTCTTTACAGATTTGCTTTACACGTTCTACGCAGTTCATAACATACCTCCAATAAAAAAAAATAGGTAAAAGCCTAAAAAATGTATTGACAAAATAGAGAATACTCTATATAATGAGATCAAATTTAGAGAAAAGCCTAAAAATAGGGAAGATTATATTTCTATATTAGAGTTTCCATAGAGAAAAGTCAATAGGTGATTCTCTAAATTTAGAACTTTATCAGAAGCGCGCAGATAAAGTATTTACGAAACCAGAAACAATACAGGATGAAGAAAAAGGAGAAATTAAAATGAGTCATAAAACAGATCGCGTAATTGCGGAAATTTTACAGAAACGAGACCGTTTTACCAAAACCTTCCGAACAGAAAATCATGGCGGTGCAGCCGTCATTTACGGATACCCGGTTCATTATAAAGAAGGGGAAGCGTGGAAGGAAATCGACAACAGACTGGAAAAAACAGAAAGTGGTTATCAGAACCATGCCTCCCGGGTAAAAGTACATTTTGCAGAAAGCAGTAATACAATTGAAATGGTTACTATTGAAAAAACGGGAAGAAAACTGAGCTGGGGATTTCTGGCAGAAAAGCAGAAAAAACAGAACATCCGAAGCCAGGCGGCAGTACAGGCACAGAAGCGTGAAGCTGTATTTCAGCCGGAAAATCTCTATCCGACAGAAGAAGGAATGCAGAACAGAGCCGCAGTGCAGAAAACAGAAGAAAAAAGCGTGGAGCAGGAAAATCAGGAGAAAATGAGTGTTCCGGGTCTTGTGGCTGCAGGACATTATGCCGAGATTGCAGAGGATGTAGATCTCGAATACAAAATTATCGGAGAACAGGTAAAAGAAAACCTGATCTTAAAATCGGTAGAAGCAACAGCTCTTGAATATTCGTTTTCCCTGCAGTTTCCGGGGATGATGATTGTCATTCGGGAAGACGGAGGAATTGACCTGATTGATGAAGAAACAGAAGAAGTTTTTTACTATTTTGCCCCACCGTGCATGTACGATGCAGCCGGAAATTATTCGGAACAGGTACACTATGAACTGGAAACCGATGCGGAACAGCATTGCAGTATTTTAAGCGTCGTACCGGATCAGAAATGGCTTCAGGACGAAAACCGAGTATATCCGGTTGTGATTGATCCATCGGCAGAAACCTCGAAAACAAATAAGGCAATTGACGATACATTTGTCAGAGAAAAAAGTCCGGACAGCGCGGTGGTAGCTTCTTATGGTTCTTTTACCGTAGGCCATAACCGGGAATATGGAAAATGCCGTTCTTTCCTGAAATTCACCAGTCTGCCTGCCATGGAGCCCGGAGCAGTCATCTACGATGCAAAAATCTATGTATGGCAGTACCGGTATTCTTCGGATAGCAACCAGCCGTTTTTCATTACTGCCCATAAAGTAACGGGAGGATGGAATCCGGGATCAACCACATGGAACAATCAGCCGGCATATCAGTCGAATGTACTGGATTACTGCAGTGTAAAGCAGGTACAGTCCGGAAACACAATTACCGTTACACCGTGCGGATTCAACGTGACAAAACTGGTGCGTGAGTGGTACAACACAGGGGTAAATCATGGAATTGTTATCACGGCACAGAATGAGACACCATATCAGGAAGCCGTTTTCATTTCTTCTGATTATCCATCCAATAACTCTTATGGAATTACTTCCGAGTATTTCCCGCAAGGAATCTTTTATTACCGTAGTACAACAGGACTCGAGGACTATTACAGCTACCATGAGCAGGATGCCGGACGCGCAGGCCATGGCTATGTTAATGACTTCAATGGAAACCTTGTATGGGTGCATGAAGATGCGTCAACCAGCGGTGGACTGCTGCCGATTCATATCCGTCATGTGTATAATCTGTCAGAACGGAGTAAAAACAACCGTATGGGAAAAGGCTGGAGAATGAACTTCATCCAGGAAATGGAAGCCACAGGAAACGCAAACTTCCCGTATGTCTACACAGATGGAGACGGAACCCGACATTACTTTTATAAAGACACAGCGGATGGAAATAAATTAAAGGATGAAGATGGCCTTGGATATGAGCTGACGCAGACAAGCTCCTCCAACGGAGATTCCTATTACATCATGAAGGACAAAAACGGCTGGGAATATGCGTTTGGTCAGGACAAATACATGCGGAGTATCAAGGATTCCAATGGAAATCTGCAGAAAGCGCAGTATGGTCCGTCCACAGCAGGCAACTATCTGGCATACCTGATTGATCCGACTGGTGCAAGGATGGATTTTGGTTATGGAAAAGACAATAATCTGAGCAACCTGAATGCAAATGGAAGAATCATTTATTTTTCCTATGACAGTGCAGGACATCTGACCAGAATCAGTTATCCGGACAATAAAAATACGGAATTCTTCTACGATGGAGATATTCTGGTAAGCGTGCAGAATAATGATGGACGACAGATTTCATATAAATACCAGGACGACTGTGGTGTAAAACGAGTATCAGAAGTTTTTGAACACACAGGACCGCAGAACGGTCAGAGAATGAAGATTTCCTATCGAAATGGAAATACCACGGTGTTTGAAACGCAGGGATTGGATGGAGAAATCAGTCTGACAGGTGATAACCGAAAGTTTACCTACCATTTTGACAATTTCGGCTGCCCGGCGGATGTGTCGGATGAAGACGGTGCTGCAAACAGTTATCAGTTCCTGCGAGAAGGAAGAAAGAATAACAAGCTGAGCAAAACAGGTACACTGCAGAAGGTTGTGATGAATCGGATGGAGCCAGAACCATATTTTGTACAGTGGGATAAGATTAAAACCGGAAGTGAAAATATGATCGCTGACTTAGATATTCCAGATGGATTTCCAGTTAAAAAATGCTGTATCATAAGTAAGAATACAGTAAACGGAAGAAATGGATTTTCAAAGAAGCAGGTTTTAGAGAAAGGAACGTATACTTTTTCTTGTTATGTTAAGGTTGAAAAATGCGTACCAGATCCGGAGAAAAAGCGTTCTGAATGCGGCGCCGGAATTTTACTTTCTTCTGGAAATACAGAGAAAATGGATCTGGTAACAGAGGTGAAAGATACAGATTCGGATGAATGGACTCGTGTATCGGTAACTATTACGATTGCATCTCAGGCGGAGGTAACTACTGCGTTTTTCTTGGATAATATGCAGGGATGGGCTTATTTTTCCTGCTTCCAGCTAGAAAAATCGGCAGCGGCAAATAAATTCAATATGCTGCGGAATGCGTTTTTTGAAGAGGCATTTAATACAACCGGAGAAAATGGCTGGAAATTAAGCCAGGGAGAAAGCACAGACCAGATTGTGACAGATTCTGTCAAGGGAAAATGTGCAAGACTCCGCGGAAACCTGTCCAAAGACAAGAGTCTGATGCAGACGGTAAATGTGAGCGGAAAAGAAGGCGATGTATTTGTCTTCGGATGCAGTGTAAAAGCAGATGCCATTCCGGGAAGAACCTTCCGTGTTCGTGCAGTGGTTCAGTTTACCGACAAAACAACGACAGAGACAATTGTGAACTGCAACCCGTATGTAACAGAGTGGCAGTTTGTCAATGGCGTGATCCTGACAAGAAAAGATGGCTCCACTACGAATAAGACCTACGAATCCATTCAGATCTATCTCGAATACCAGAAGCAGCAGAACGATGCATTCTTTACCGGCTTACAGCTGATCCGTGACGATGCAGAAAGCTATGTATATGATACAAATGGAAATATTGTCAGTGCCAAGACAGCAGCGGAGCAGAATGCATTTACCTGCAACAAAACTGACCTGCTTTCAAAACTGATCAAAGTAACAGGTTCTTCGTTTGAGTATGAGTATGATGGAAATAAAAATATGACGGCGGCAAGAAACTCCGAAGGAGTTCAGTACCGTTATACATATGATACCAAAGGAAATCCACAGAACGTAGTAATTCATCATGACCGGGTGAGCACGGCGGTAATGGCAGGAAAAAGCTATTTTATCCGTCAGCGAAAATCCGGAAAATATCTGGATGTCAACGGCGCAGTCGATGCAGATGGAACAGTAGTTCAGCAGTATGAATTTAAGGGGACAAATGCACAGAAATGGAAACTGGAGGATGCAGGAGAAGGCTATGTGATTCTGAAAGCATTTAACGGAACAGGAACCCGTGTGCTGGATATCGGAACGGATGCGAATGGATCAAAGACAGTATTAAATGTGTATGCGAACAAAGATTCACAGAAATTCCGAATGAAACCAGTAGGAGGTGGTGTGTACTTGATTACAAGTAAGCTTTCCAAAGATCAGAGAGCAATTGATCTTCTGAACGGAAAGATGGATAATTCTGTACAGCTGCAGATTTGGGATCAGTCGGAAGTGAATGTAAATCAGCAGTGGTATTTGGAACCGGCAGAGTATGAAGGAAAGAGTGACACACCGGTATCCGGAAAAGTTTATATGATGCGTCTGCGCCACAGCGGTCAGTATATGCGGGTAAATGGTACAGAAGCAGGTTCCAGAATTGTACAGGACCGCTATTGGGGCAGCGAATCTCAGATGTTCCTGTTGAATACAGATGGAAAAGGTGCATTTTTCCTGGAACCGGCAAATGCAGAAGGAAAAGCACTTTCTATGGCTTCAAATGGAACACTCACGCTGCAGGAAAAAGATGCTTCGGACAGCAAACAGAAATTTACTTTTGCGGCAAATGGAAAGAACTACTGTATCAAACAGGGAAACTTCTATCTTACAATGCCAAGTAATTCCTACAATGAAAATGCATGGATCAAAGGAGTTCAGCAGACAACGGCGGCGACCGATGCGCAGAAATTCATTTTAGAGGCATGCAGCGAACGTATGACGGCGCAGTATACCTACACGGCAACCGGCCGAAATGTAAAAACACTGACAGATGCCAGAGGATTCGTAACGACAAACGAATACGACAGCAAAGAACGCCTGCTGACGGGAGTTACCGATGCAAAAGGGAATAAGGTAACGTATACGTATGATACCAAGAATGACCTTCTGACCGGTGCAACGGCTTCTGATGGAACAAATACGGTAAAACTGGGTTATACGTATGATGAAGGTGACCGGTTAAAAACGATTGCCCACAATGGATTCGAATATACCTATGAATATGATTTCCTCGGAAACCAGACCAGAATTCTGGCAGGCGGAAATGCACTGGAAGAATACGATTACCTTCCGTCGGATGGCCCGCTCAGCGAAGTAAAGTATGCGACAGGAGAAGTGCTGAAAAACAGCTATGATAAGTACGAACAGATCGTGGAGCAGAAGTGGAATGGAACGACAGTCTTCCGAAATGTCTATGACGACTATGGAAATGTATTTTACCATGAGGATCTGGAAAACGACAGAAAGATTTTCTTTGACTATGACATGATCCAGAGAATGGCAGGATACCGCACAACAGATGGAGAAACGGCGCGTATTCAGTATGACAGCAAGAACAGACGCACAGGCATGGTACATCAGATTGATGACAGCAAAATTTCAACATCATGTGTATTTGGAGAGATTGGAAAAGCACAGGCACCGGATGTGATTTATCAGATCAAGGTAAATGATGCAGTCAAAATTTCGTATACCTTTGATACGTTATGCCGCGTTACCAGAAAAACTATTCATCTGAAAGATAAAACGTATCCAGTTGACTATACTTTTGTACCGGGAAGAAAAGCGGGAATTACAACTTTACTTCTTAAAGAAATCAACAACAACGGAAAGAAACTGTCATTTACTTACGACGCAGTAGGAAATATTGTTACGATTTCCGAAAATGGTGTTCAGAAAGTAAAATATACGTATAATGCACTGAGTGAACTGACTCGTGTGGATTCTGCATGGGAAAATAAGAGTATTACGTATACCTACGATGCCGGAATGAATATGACGTCCAGAAAAGAGTATTCCTATACAACGGGAACACTGGGCAATGCGGTAAAGACAGATCTGTTTACCTACCGCACTTCAGGATGGAAAGATCAGCTTATTTCCTACAATGGCAGCAGTATTTCTTATGATGCAGTCGGAAATATCACAGCTTATCAGGGAAAAACACTGACCTGGTACAGAGGAAGCCTGCTGCATAGTCTGACCTTAAACGGAAAGAAAGCAGTTTACCATTACGATAGTGAAGGACACCGAATCCAGTGGAAAGACCTGAATGGTATAAGTCATAAGAACTACTGGTGCGGAAACAAACTGATGGGAACGAAGTATGGAGATGTACTGGTTCAGTTTGTTTATGGCGCGGATAAATCCCCGATGATGCTGAAAAAAGGAGAAAAAGAGTATTATTACTTGTATAACAGCCAGAATGATGTCATCGGACTGATTGACAGCGATGGAAAACAGGTAGTAAACTATTCTTACGATGCATGGGGAAAGCAGACTGGTCTGACCGATACCAGCGGAGAAAATATCGGAAAACTCAACCCATTCCGTTATCGTGCTTACTGCTATGATGACGATACCAAACTCTATGTCACCGCCAGCCGTTATTATGATCCGGAACTGTGCAGATTCCTTTGCGCAGACAACTTCGATGTTGTAATAGAGAAAATGTTCAGCATGAATGGAAAGAATCTTTATGTATATTGCTGCAACAATCCGGTGAATGCGGTAGATGAGGAAGGCAGTTTGGCGCAGGTAGTAGGGGCGATTGAAAAACTGCTTGAAACACCATATGGAAGATTTTTTGTATTTGGAGTAGTAGGAGCAGTTGTATATTGGATTCAATGTGAACTTAGCGGTGATGAGGTGACAAAAGAAGGATTGTGTGTAGCGGCAATTTCAGGTGGAATTGATGGAGCTTTTGAAGATCCAATGCTGTCGACGATGGTAGGCGTTATGGGAAGTGTCTATTTAGAGTATCATGAAACAAAGGATATTAAAAGAGCTATTGCAGCAGGAATTTATGATAGGATTGTGGCAATATTAACCCCAGAAACTTATAATGCTCATGTGAAAAATCAAACAGAGGAGATGGTACTGTCAGCCTTTTCAAAATTTTTTGAAACACCAATTTTGGAACATGGAAAAAGCGGTGTATTAGATGGTGTGTGTGGAAAACCTAATAATCAGAGAAAAAAGAGTGGATCCTCAGCTAAAAATAGCAACTCTAATACAAAAAAATCTGGAGGAAAACAAAAAAGATGGCAGAGTAATAAGCCTGCGATTTCCCGAAAAATGCAAAATATAGGACTTCCAGCACTCAGATAGAAAAGTTTTAAGATGCCTTTGCACGAGATAAAGTATCTTCGTGCAAAGGTAAAAGTTAAATTAGTAGGTGAAATATGAAGATAGGATATCGTAAATTTAATAAATATTTTAATATATTGGTATTTATGGGGTGCGGATACCTTATGCTGAATTTTTGGGAAGAGGGAAAAGGCCAAATTAGTTCCTATAACATGCAAGATAAAGCGTTTATGATATTTTGGTTTATGATTTATACTTTTGGTGCAGCAAATGGAATTATAAATGCTTTAACCAGTATTTACATTTATGAATGGGGAATGAAGATTTTATTTTGGGGCTATGGAAAAAGCGTAAGATGGGAAGAGTTCATTGATATACAAAAACGTAATAATCATTTTCTTTTTCAGATGTCAAAACGAGAAGTTTTTTTGAACTTCCCTTATAATAGTCGTTTTTCTGTTAATCTATCAAAAAAAAGAGATCCTAATTTGCTTTTGGCTGTGTATCATCCCTTCACCAGTTTTGTAATCTGTGATAAAACAGAAACAATGAGTGCAAATATTATCCCGCTCAGTGCCGACGAATTTTGTGACCTCCTTACTTCATACGGTGTCAAGTATACGGAAAGTAAATAAAGTATGAGAAGAGTGGAAGTGGCCGTAAGATCCCACGAATTACCAGCCACTTCCCTTTTTATACGTAAATTTGGAAAAAGAAAGAAGGAAATGCCAATGAAATCAATTTATCGCACGATCATTGCCGCAGCAGGCAGCTTCCTTGCGGCACAGTTTGGAGGCTGGGATGCTGCGCTGGAAACGCTGGTCTGCTTTATGGCAATTGATTGGATCACGGGAGGTGTTCTGCTTCCTGTCGTTTTTAAAAAGAGTCCGAAATCTGAAAACGGAACATTGGAGAGCCGTGCGGGATGGAAAGGACTTTGCAGAAAAGGTATGATGCTGTTCTTTGTGCTGATCGCGGAAAAACTGGATCAGCTCACACAGACCAATTACCTGCGGGATGCCGTCTGCATTGGATTTATTTTAAATGAAGCAGTTTCGATCCTGGAAAATGCAGGACTGATGGGAGTGAAAATTCCTGAGATTCTGCGGTCGAGGATTGATGTGCTGAGAAAGGAGGAGCAGAGCAAATGAGGATTGACAGAAGCTATTGCAGTAACCAGAATACCTGGCCGGAAAATCATCCGCAGTGTATTGTGGTACATAATACAGACAACTTTGTCGCCGGAGCCGATGCCCGCGCACATGCAAGAGCGCAGTACCAGGGAAATTTTCAGGATATGTCGGCGCATTATTACGTAGATGACGGAGAAATTGCTTATCAGGCTGCGCCGCACAGCAGAGGATGCTGGCATATCGGGAGAAATTATGGAAGTAAAAATCTGTTCGGCAGATATGGAAACCGGAACAGCATCGCAGTTGAGATGTGCGTGCAGAAAGGATATGATTACGAAACCGCATTTTTACATACGGTGGAACTGGTGAAAGACCTGATAAACGAGACAGGGATTCCATCAGATGCAGTTTACCGGCATTACGACATCTGCAGCAAAAACTGCCCGTCCCAGATTCAGAAGCGGGGAGACTGGGAGCGGTTCCAGCGTCTGATTCGAGAAACAGAAGACGGCGGTGAAAAAAGTAAATACAATCCCGGCATTTACCGTGTAACAGACCCGGCCCTGAACATCCGCACAGGCCCCGGAGTAGAATACCCGGTGGTGGGAGTCATCAAAGACCAGGGAAGCTATACGATCACAGAAATCAGAAACAAAAGCTGGGGCAGACTGCTGTCGGGAGCGGGATGGATCAATTGCCATAAAGCATATTGTTTTTACGGAGGAAAGAGTGTAGAATAAATGCAGATAGTATGACGGATCTGGAGGAAAAACAGTTGCTTGACTGGATTAATGTTTTTAAAGTAAACCGGAAAATTAAATCCCGTCTCTGGCCGTGGATCAAGATTATTTTGAGTATTATTCTTTTCTTTGCGGTATTTTACGGGGATACGTATGTTCACATTCTGGATAAAACAAAGACGGGACGAATCGTGGAAGCACTGATTCTGGTTGTGTTTTCGTTTCTGGACTATCTGGTCTGCTTTATTTCCGTAGCTGAAATGGACTGCCTGAAGGACCGGCGGTACGCGGCGGCGAAAGAAAGCGGCGAATTTTATAAGGTTTCTGAAATAGAAAGATCTCTGTTTAATTATGTACCGCGTACCTATACGATTTATTACCGGAGGGGTAGCAGAAGACTTACATTCGGTGTACGGACAAGAACGACAGGAAATCCGCTGGAAATGGGAGGCAGGGAATATTTCATAGGACCGACAGGAAAGCGGGAGCAGATTGTGAAAGACCTCGATGCGTTGATGAAAGAAGTAAAAAAATACGCAAGATTTGACAAAGTCCTGGTACAGACAGTGAACGGAGAACCGGTAAAGAGATGATGATGCCGGTTCTCCGTTTTTTTTTTTTGTCACCTTTCCAGAAACTGATGCGCCCAGCGTCCCGCGTCCGTATTTTTGAGGTAGACGACATTCAGTTCGTGCGCCCCGGTGAGCGGGGGGCAGAAGAAGCGGCCGAAGCGGGGGTCGTCTTTGACGACGGCTTCGTAGACGAAGCTGATGCCGCAGTTTTCGCGGACGAGTTCTTTTAGCAGTTTAAAGGAACTGATGCAGGCGCAGTCGGAGAAGGCGCTGACGTGGTAGCCGGACTGGGTGAGTTCGCGTTCGAGGATTTTCCGGGTGCCGGAGCCTTCTTCGCGGAGAATCAGGCGTTCGGAGAAGAGATCCGGGATGGGAATCTGTTTTCCGGCGAAGGGATGGCCGGCGGCGCAGATGCCGAGATACGGTTCCTCGCGGAGCAGGAAAAAGTCATAGCGCTGCTTGTCAAAAAGTCCTTCCAGAACAACAAAATCGAGTTCGCCGTCTTCCAGCTTGGCAAGAAGATGAGCCGTGTTGTCAACGAGAAAGTGAAGCTGCTGATCTGGTTTGGCGAGAAAGCGGCGGATTTCCGGCAGCAAAATATAATCGCCGATGGATTTTGTTGCACCGATGCGGAGCAGGGTCTTTGAAGTTTCGTGAAGACGCGAAAGAAGCGTTTCCTCATTGTAGCGCAGGGAGAATGCATACTGCTCGAGAAGGTCGCCCTCGCGTGTCTTCTGCAGCCGCCGCGCCTGATACGTAAAGAGGCGGACACCGTACTGCGCCTCGAGTGCCTGAATGTGCTTGCTGACGGCCGGCTGCGAGAGATGGAGCAGTTCGGCGGCGCGGCCGTAGTGCATGGTCTTGCAGAGTGTTAAAAAAGTTTCCAGTTTCTGATCCATAAAAACTCCTTTGTAAAATTCTCAATAACAAAATGGAATGAATACATTCTTGCTTATGCGTTTATTTTATCATGAAAGCATATTAAAATAAACGGGCAAAGAGAGAAAATGAAAAAGAAAACTGGAGGAAACGTATTGTGAAAAACGGAAAGAAACTGATTCCCGGAGCGGCGATGGCGCTGGTGATTGCAGCTGCGGCGAAATTCCTGGAAAGCCTGGAAGAGAGCGCCGGACTGCACTTTATCGGGGCGTCGGTCATCGCCATGTTTATCGGTATGATTGTGAATGCCTTTTACAAGCCGAACAGTGTGACAGCGCCGGGAATTAAATTTACATCGAAGAAGATCCTGAAATTTGCGATTATTCTGCTCGGAGCGAGCCTGAATATCCGCACGGTGCTGACGGTCGGAAGATTTTCCCTGACGGTTATGGTATTTACCCTGGCAACGTGCTTTGGCCTCGGCGCACTGATCGGAAAAGCACTTGGACTGAACTGGAAGACGAGCAGCCTCATCAACGCCGGCACGGGTATCTGCGGCGGTTCTGCGATCGCGGCAATCGCGCCGGTCATCGAGGCGACCGATATGGACATTGCCTATGGGCTCTCCGCAACGTTTTTATTTGATACGGTCATGATTGTCGTATTCCCGATCCTCGGTCACTGGATGGGCCTTTCAGATGCCGCGTTTGGCCTCTGGGCCGGAACTGCGGTCAACGATACCTCAAGCGTCGTTGCCACCGGTTACGCATTCAGCGAGGCTGCCGGTGATTTCGCAACCATGGTAAAACTGACGCGGACCCTTGCCATCATTCCGGCCGTCCTGGCATTCGCCGCCATCAACGTACATCTGAAACGGAAGGCGCAGGCAGCAGAAGGAACCGCCGTAAAGGTAAGCATCAAATCCATTTTTCCATGGTTTATCTTAGGTTTTCTCGCCATGTCTGCACTGACCTCCTTAGGTATTATCCCGGCAGGCACAGCAGCCGCATTAAAAACCATCAGCAAATTTCTGATGGTAGCCGCCCTTGCGGCCATCGGCCTGAACACCGATTTCAAATCCCTCTGCCGCTCCGGCGCAAAGCCGATGCTACACGGATTCATCATTTCGCTGCTGGTAGTCCTGGTAGCGATTGCAGTCGAATTTGCGATCGGCATTGCGCCGCATGGGGTACTGTAAAGGAACAGAGATTTTTTGAATCAAAACGGGTTTGTCGTTTATTTCAAAAACGTTTTCAGAACCTGCAGCACCCCGTTCTCCCAGTACGGCGGGCAGGTGTGTTTTGCCGAGGCAATGACTTCCGCTCGGGCGTTGGAGACGGCGTAGCTTTCGCCGGCGTTCTGAAGCATCTCGATGTCGTTCAGGTTGTCGCCGAAGCAGCAGACTTCGTCTGGGGTAAGGCCGAAGTAGTTCATCAGAAATGAGAGACCGGTCCATTTGCTGACGCCGCGGGCGTTGCAGTCCAACCATTCCTTACCGGCGACAGCGAGTTTTGCCTGATGCTTCCACGACGGGATGAAATTTGGGGAGCAAAGCTCTTCACAGGAGGTTGGATGGTAGATTGTGAATTTGATAATGTCCTCGTTTTCTACCTTCGACAGATCCGGCACTTCGCGGACATCGAAGCCGTAGGAGTCGCGAAGCCAGTGAAACATGCGGCTTCCGGCATCTTCGGCGAGGCAGTAGTCCGGGGTAGCGGCGAAGCAGTCGCAGGACGGAAGTTCGTCGTGTACCATGCGGCACATGGATTTCCAGAGTGCCGTTTCCATCGGATATGTTTTCAAAATCTTTTCCGGTGTGCGCACGACAGTTCCGCCATCGGAGATGTAGAGCAGGCGGTCCTTGATCGGAGCGAAAAGCTTCTGCTCACTGGAAAACTGGCGGCCGGAACAGACAACAAAATGGATGCCCTGGTCGACAAGCCTGGAAACAACAGTCACATATTCCGGGTCGATCAGAAGTGTGCCGTCTTTGACGAGCGTTCCATCGACATCGGTTGCGATCAATTTTATCATGATAGAAAATCTCCTTATCTTATTGCAGAAAAAACTCAAACTAAACATGATTATATCGTGAATTGCTTCGGGGCGCAAGCCGGAACCGGAGGAACGCAAAACTCCACGTTGACGAAACGCGGAAATAAGGCGTAAAATAAAGAAAAATATATATCCACAGGGGGATTTTTATTATGGCATTTATTCAGGTAAGCTTCATGTCAAAAACTTTAATGCGCACCGTACCGCTGCAGGTTATTCTGCCGGTCGACAAATTTACCTTTGGGCAGCCGGAGCGCGAGGAAAAACCGTTTAAAACGCTGTATTTGCTGCATGGCATTTTTGGGAATGAGACAGACTGGGTTCATGGAACCAGAATCCAAAGATGGGCAGAGGAGAAAAACCTTGCCGTTGTCATGCCGGCCGGCGAGAATGCGTTTTATGTGGATCAGCCGTCCATCGGTGCCATGCACGGACAGTTTATCGGAGAAGAACTGGTTGAGATTACAAGAAAAATGTTTCCGCTGTCCAGAAAAAGAGAAGACACCTTTATCGGAGGCCTTTCCATGGGTGGTTTTGGCGCACTCAGAAATGGCCTGAAATATCACGATACCTTCGGGGCTGTGATCTGCCTGTCCGGTGCACTTCATGTGCTGGAAAATCCGGAAGAGAGCAGAGCGGACAGCTTTGCACATGAAGAAGGTTATTTCGGAAATCTGGTTGAAGCAGCAAAGAGTGACAAAAACCCGGCTGTTCTTATCGAGCAGTTAAAGGAAGCACGGAAAAAAGATCCGTCTGTCAATGTGCCGACCGTATTCCAGGCGTGCGGAACAGAGGACGGACTTCTGGAAGTAAACCGTCTCTACCATAAACGGATGGAAGAGAGCGGCATGGACATTGTCTACTATGAGAGCAAGGGTGGCCATGAATGGGATTTCTGGGATGAGTGGATCAAAAAGGCACTGGACTGGCTGCCACTTGAGGAAAAGACGGAAGGCCTGAACAGCGGAAACGTAAATGTTTAAAGAAAAAGAAAAATCCGGCGGATCAGACCGTATATACAAAAAAAGGGGAGACAGGCAATGCCAGAAACGAGAAATGACGAATTGTACCGTGCGTTAAAACACAACGGTTACCCCGATGACTTCTGCCGGGAAATTGCATACCGCCAGATGAATACGGACTTTACCGCCACGCGGATGCTCGGCTATCTTTACCGCGTCACAAGCCCGCGCGCTGAGGACGTTGTCGATGAGATGCTGGCTATTCTGAGTGACCGCAAAGCATGGATTGAGAAAAAACAGTCCGAGGAAGCTCAGGCGGCAATCAGCAGAATGTACCGGGAAGGCCTGTAACCTGTGCGGGCGTTTATGCAGAAAAAGCAGAAGGAACGGGCTTGCATTCTTTTCCGGTTTCTGCTACAATCAGTGCAGTGAAAAAGCGACGAAAAGAAACAGTAGCGACAGAGCGCATTCAGAGAGAAAGCGGCAGGTGAAAGCTTTTTGCAGAATCTATCGTGAACCGGTCTTGGAGCTGTGCACCGAAGAGAAGAAAATCCATCAGGGAAAATTTATTTCGTAGGCTGCACCGGGATCTCCCGTTACAGAGAAGGTACAGAGAGCAGAGATCACGCGTATTACAAAATACAAAAATCGCGGGGTACAAATGCTCTGTGTCAGAGTGCAGGAGTTTTCCTGAATTTAGGTGGTACCGCGGATAAAAAAATTCGCCCTAAACTGCAGCTTGCGGTTTAGGGCTTTTTTCTGTTTGAAAACGAAGCATCGCATTCTCGTTACTTCCGTGATGAGTTAGATGCGTAAAAGGTTGACTAAAAGCTTAAAATCGGACAGGCTGGAATGTTCTCGCGTCTGGAAGATTTCAGATGTTGAAAACCCAAAAAATAAGGAGGAAATTAAGAAAATGAAACTTGAAAAATTAGTAGGAGAACGCTTCAAAGAAAGACCTGCTGACTGTGTCATCGACAGCCATGCCATCATGGTAAAAGGCGGATACATCAAATATATGGCAAACGGAATCTATTCTTCCTATCTGCCGCTGCGCCGCATTGTGCGCAAAATCGAGCAGATCCTGCGCGAGGAGATGGACAAAATCGACGGCCAGGAAGTACAGTTCCCGGTTGTCATGCCGGCTTCTCTGTGGGATGAGTCCGGCCGTTACGAGAGCATCGGCGATGAGCTGCTGCGCTTCACCGACCGCAACAATGCCAAAATGGTACTCGGCATGACCCACGAGGAGGCAGCCGTACATCTCGTTCGCGAGTATGCACAGAGCTACACCAAATATCCGTTTATGATCTATCAGATCCAGACAAAATTCCGTGATGAGGCCCGCCCGAGAGCCGGACTGATCCGTGTGCGCGAGTTTACGATGAAGGATGCTTACTCCTTCCATACCAGCCAGGAAGATCTGGAGCAGTATTACGAGAAATGCCACGCAGCATACGAGCGCATCTTCGAGCGTGTCGGCGTGCCGGAGGTGGTATCTGTCAAATCCGATTCTGGTATGATGGGCGGAAACATCTCCCACGAGTTCATGCTTCTGACTCCGGTCGGAGAGGATTCCATCGTTCTGTGTGATTCCTGCGATTACAGAGCCAACATGGAAGCAGCCGAGAATATCTCGGATATTGCAAGAGATGCAGAGTCCGCTGTACTCGAAAAGGTTTATACACCGAACGTCCACACCATTGAAGACGTCTGCAATTTCTTCGGAGACGAGACAAAGAACTCCTGTAAAGCCGTTGTTTATCAGCAGAATGTCGATGATAAATACGTTGTCCTTTTCATCCGCGGCGATCTCGAAGTCAACGAGACGAAGTTGGTCAACTTCCTCGGCGAGCAGGTTCACGCAGCCGTGATCACCGAAGAATGCGGCCTGAACGCAGGCTATATCGGACCGGTGAACCTGAAGGTGAACGGAGATGCCGTTGTTCTCTACGATAAATCCCTCGAGGGAAGAAATAACCTTTCCTGCGGAGCCAACGAGGCAGAGCATCATTACAAAGGACTCGACATGGAGCGCGACGTTCCGAACGCCGAGTATCACGATTTCGCAAAAATCCAGGAGGGCGGCATCTGCCCGAAATGCGGCAAAAAGACCGTGAAGATCTCCAGAGGTATCGAGGTCGGAAATATCTTCCAGCTTGGAACCAAATATACAAAATCCATGAATATGACTTACGTGGATGCAAACGGCGAGAGCCAGACTCCGATCATGGGATGCTACGGTATCGGTGTCGGCCGTCTGGCAGCATCGGTCTGCGAGGCACATCACGATGAGTACGGCCCGATCTGGCCGAAAGCTATCGCTCCGTGGCAGGTACACCTCTGTGCAGTCCGCGTCGATGACGAGGAAGTCAGAGCATATGCGGACAAGCTGTACGAGGATCTGCAGAACGCAGGCATCGAAGTGATCTACGACGACAGAAGCGTCAGAGCCGGCGTAATGTTTGCCGATGCCGACCTGCTCGGTATTCCGCTGCGCATCATCGTAAGCCCGAAAAACATGAAACAGGGCGTTGTCGAGGTTGCATCCCGCGATAAGACTCTGAAAACACAGATTCCGCTGGAAAATGTGATGGAAGAGATTAAACAGTATCTGTAATGATTCAGAACCATGCGAAACTGAGATGGGGCTCGAAAGAAGTTCGACAGGAGAAAACACGATATGGAACTCTGGGATATCTATGATGAAAACAAACAGCTGACCGGCCGCACGATGAAACGGAATGACTGGCATATGAAGCCGGGCGAGTTTCACCTGACGGTGCTCGGCGTAATCGCAAGACCGGACGGAACCTTTCTTATCACAAAACGTGTCATGACGAAAGCCTGGGCACCGGGCTGGTGGGAGGTTTCCGGCGGCGCGGCACAGGCAGGAGAGAGCTCCTGGGAGGCCGTGCGCCGTGAGGTCAGAGAGGAAACCGGACTCGATGTGAGCAAGGCTGACGGCGGTTACCTCTTCACTTACCAGCGCATCAACCCGGATGAGGGAGACAATTACTTTGTCGATGTCTATCGCTTTGTAATGGATGTCAAAGACGAGGATCTCCATCTCCAGAAGGAAGAAACAGACGGCTACCGTTTTGCAACGCCGGACGAAATCAAAGGATACGCCGCAGAAGGCAAATTCCTGCATTACGACAGTATCCGCCAGGCATTTGAGCTGTAACAGAAAAATGAGATAAGAAAAACGCGTTCCCGCCGGAAACCACAGGGGTTTCCGAAAACGGGAACGCGTTTTCTTAGCCGTAGGGCATGCCTGAAAAAGGCTTTTCGCAAGCGGTTCGCTGCGGTTAATCGCGATTGAACACTTCGCGGTTGAGTGCTTTTTCCTGATGGCTGACAATCGTTGTGCAGACAGCATCGCCTGTGATGTTGACGGCGGTACGCAGCATATCGAGAATACGGTCGATACCCATGATAAGAGCGATACCCTCCGTTGGCAGTCCGACGGAATTCAGTACCATAGCCAGGGTAACAAGGCCGACGCTTGGGATACCGGCGGTACCGATGGAAGCCAGTGTTGCGGTAACAACAACCGTTGCGAGGTTTGCCGGAGTCAGATGAATACCGTACGCCTCTGCGATGAAGATGACAGCGACACCCTGCATAATGGAGGTACCATCCATGTTGATGGTTGCGCCGAGCGGAATGGTGAATGAAGAGATCTGCTTCGAGACACCCATCTTTTTGTTCAGCGTATCAATCGACATCGGGATCGTCGCGTTGGAGGTTGCGGTGGAAAATGCAAATCCCATAACCGGAAGGAATTTCTTCACGAATTTAATCGGATTCAGCCGTGTGAATACGAACAGCAGGATCTGGTAAATGACGAAGCACTGCAGTGCCAGCGCCAGTGTTACATTTCCCATGTATTTCAGCATCGGTGCGAACGCAGAAAAGCCGACCGTTGCAAAGGTACGTGCAATCAGACAGAAAACGCCGGCCGGAGCCACCTTCATGACCGTCATGGTCATTTCCATCATGACATCGTTAAACTGACTGATAAAGTTGGAAACGACCGAAGCGCGGTTTCCGAGCTTTGCAAGCATTACGCCGACAAACAGGGCGAATACGATGATGGGAAGCATATCGCCGCTTGCCATAGAACCAATCGGGTTCTTCGGGATGATGTTGAGCAGCGTATCCACCAGGCTGACGCTGGAATCTGCTGCTGTTGAGGACAGATCTGCTTTCTGAACCGCACTCATGTTAAGACCGAGGCCCGGGTGAATGAGCAGGGCGGTTCCAAGCGCGATGCAGACGGCCAGCGCAGTGGTGACAAGGTAAAAGCCGATCGTTTTTACACCGACCTTTCCGAGGGTCTTGCTGTCTCCGATGGACATACTTCCGCAGACGAGGGAGCAGAAGACAAGCGGTACAACAAGCATCTGCATCAGGCGGATAAAGCCCTGTCCGATGACATACAGCACACCTTCTACGATGACGGTGTCCTTGATATAGCTGGACGGGATCCAATAGTGAATTACTACGCCGAGCAGCGCACCGGCCAGCAGGGCAATGAAAATCTGAGTGGAAAGCCCGGGCTTCTTTTTTGACTTTTCTGTTGTTTCTTTTCTGTTTCGAACCATTATTCGATTCCTCCGGTTTCTTCGAGATATTCTTTCAGTGCCGTTTTCCAGTCGGGCGGTTCAGGAATACCGGTCAGGCGGAGCATCATGTTGTCCAGAACAGAATAGGTCGGGCGGACATCATCGCGTGCGACAACCGGGTAAAGGTCGAGGTCGCCGGTTTTTCCGGTATACTCGAGGATGGTTCTTGCAAACTCATAGCGGCTGCAGCTTCCTGGGCAGACAACGTGGTACAGACCATACTCCTCGCTGTCGATAAAGTGGCAGATCACGCGTGCAAGCTCAAAAGCGCTGGTCGGAGCCGCATACTGGTTGTTCGGAACCTCCATCGTGCCGCCCTTTGCCGCATTGCGGAGTACCTCATCCACAAAATCGCGGCCGATCCCGTAAATCCAGGAGCTTCGGATGATGACAAAGCGGTTCAAAAGCTGTGTCAGGATTTTTTCTCCGGCCTCTTTTGATTTTCCGTAAATGGTACGTGGATGCACGGTATCAAACTCGTTGTACGGGATGTGGGATTCCTTGTCGAAAACATCATCCGTTGAGATCTGAATGACCTTTGCGTCGATATCATTGGCAGCAAGCGCTACGTTACGCACACCGATGGCATTGACACGATAGGCTTCGTCGATGTTTTTTTCACACTCGGCAACGTCGGTCATACCGGCGCAGTTGATGATAACGTCGGGACGGTTGACATAAACAAACTGTGTGACTTCATCGATTTTGGTAATATCAACCTCGTGAATATCCGTCGGAAGAAGCTGATATTCCACACCCTCCAGCAGTTCCAGAAGGGCAGTACCGATGTGGCCTTCGGCACCTGTAATCCATATTTTTTTCATAGGTTCTCTCCTGTCCTTAATTTGTATGCAGAAAAACTGCAATTATATTTATTTTACCTGTGGACTTTACAGAAGTCAACAAATTATGGAAAGCCTCTGTGCAGAACCGGAAAAAAGTGGTATCATTTCTGTATATGTCTGCGGTGTAAGACTGCATATCTGCTACAAAAGAAGGACTAATTGTTAAGCAGCTAAAAACATAGAAATATGTATACTAATATAGATAAGAGTGGACACATTAAGCCTCTTATCTATAGCTTAACAATAGGTCTCGAGCCTAAGTGACTGCTACTGTCGAAAGACATGTTGCAGATAGGAACTATGTTAAG
>OLGM01000026.1_pt1 | contig 99964 bp, 102 predicted proteins | sample 1606001 | NCBI WGS metagenome assembly OLGM01 (sample SAMN03283294) | human gut metagenome | biome: human-associated habitat; material: feces | host: Homo sapiens | place: Peru | collected 2012
TTCGAGTCCGCCACTCTTCACTTATTTAAATCTATATCATATGTATGACTCTACAAAAATAAAACAGCAAGATACTCCAATTACTTTGGATTATATCTTATCAAAAGTCACAGAATATGATATTTACGCTAGATATATTGGACAATTTAAGATTGGTTTTATATATAATAGTCCATTTAGAGAAGATAAAAATCCTTCATTTGGAATATTCAGAAGTAGAAAATCAGGTAAATTACTATTTAAAGATCATGGAAATGGTGAATGTGGAGATGTTATTAAATTTGTAGAGCTTTATACAGGTTTAACAAATTATAATGACATATTAAATCGTATAGTAACTGATATGTCTATTACTAATAATACCAAACTTAAAAGTATAAAGCAATATGAATCTAAAGATACTGTAATAGGTGTTGTTAGACAAGATTGGACAGATGTTGATAAACAATATTGGTCACAGTTTGGTATTACTAAGGAAACATTAACTAAATTTAATGTATCTAGTATAAAATATTATTTATGTGATGGTATTGTTAAAGGTATATATAAGAATGAAAATCCTATGTATGCTTATAAAGTATACGATCATTTCAAAATCTATAGACCATTAGCAGATAAATATACTAAGTGGCGTAATAATCTAACTCTTTATGATATTCAAGGGTATGAACAATTACCTAAAAAAGGTGATTTATTGATTATTACCAAGTCATTGAAAGATGTTATGTGTTTATATGAAATGGGATATACTGCAATATCACCATCTTCAGAGAGTACTTTTATACCAGATAAAGTATTAAAGCAACTTAAATGTAGATTTAAAAATATAATTGTTATCTACGATCGAGACAAAGCAGGATGTAAAAATTTACGTAAAATTACAACAACTTATAGACTAAAACCGTTATTAATCCATAAAAATTTTAAAGCAAAAGATATTTCTGATGCTATCAAACTTAATAATTTTGAAACTATAAAAAATTGGATTAATAATGAGTTCAGGAAACAAAGAAATTTGGAAAAAGATAGAAGATTATGACTATATAGTTAGTAATTTCGGAAGGATTAAAAATTTAAAGAATAACAACTTTTTAAAACCACAAGATAATCGAAATGGTTATTTAAAAGTATGTTTATCCAAACATGGAAAGGTTAAACAATTTTTGATGCATAGATTAGTAGCAGAATTGTTTATAGATAATCCAAACAATTTACCACAAGTTAATCATAAAGATGAAAATAAGAAAAATAATAATTTTTCTAATCTAGAATGGTGCACTAAAAAGTATAACATGAATTATGGTAAATTAAAAAACTTTCATAAAAAAGAAATTGCAAAATATGAAAATGGATACTTTAAATGTAAGTATAATTCTTTGAAAGAAGCTGCAGAAATAAATAATTTATCTAAAAGTTCTATTAGTCGTTGTTGCAAAGGACTACAAAAAACATATGTTGGATTTACGTGGAAATATATTTAAAAATGGAAAGCTAAAGATATATCAGATGCGATAAAACTAAACGGATTTGAAATTATTAAAAATTAGTTAAAAGAAACATTATGATATGGTTTACTTCAGATCTGCATTTCTTTCATGATCGAATACTAGAATTTCATCCAAAACGTAAAGAACTATTTGGAGATACTGTTGAAAAAGCTAAAGAAGCTATGATATAATTGTGGAATTCCAGAGTAAATAAGAAAGATACAGTATATATTCTTGGTGATTTAGCATTTGGTGAAGTAGAAGATAAAAGAAAACTATTTCAAAGACTAAATGGTAATAAAGTATTAATACTGGGTAATCATGATAAAATACCAGATCATTTAAAATGTTATTTTAATCATATTACTCAAATCAAGAATATTATATTTAAGAAATCTGTATATAATTTCTTATACAAAGATTTAGAAGTGATAATGTGTCATTTTCCAATGTTAAGTTGGGAACATAAAGATAAAGGATCTGTTATGATACATGGTCATTGTCACGGAAAAGTAGATCAAATAAATACAGATTCTAAAGAATTAAGAGTAGATGTAGGTATAGATGGAAATCTAGCCAACTATGACTTAATATCCTTAGAGAAACTTTCTAAATATCTAAATAAGATAAAAAATGACAATAACAACATTTGAATTAGCACTGATTGTATTTATTTCTAATCTTGGTGCTACAGTGGTCTGTGAAGGAATCGAAGCTATATTAGAAGCATATGAAAACTACAAGAAGAAAAAGAAAGACCTCACAGAACAAAAAAGTTAGGAATGCTACACCTAATATGTATGATGGAATACAATTCAAATCACAGTTAGAAACATATGTTTATAAACAATTAAAGGCTCATAATCTCAAAGCAGAATATGAGCCTATTAAGTTTGAATTAATTCCATCATTTACATTTTGTGGCAAAAAGATTCGTGCTATGACTTATACTCCAGATTTTGTTGGAGATAATTTTATTATCGAAGCTAAAGGAAGACCTAATGATGTATGGCCTTATAAATGGAAATGGTTTATGTGGTCATTATTAAATAAAGGTTTAACTGATAAGTATAAGCTATTTGTAGTACATAATCATAAAGAAACAGATGAATGTATTAGACGAATTCAAGAACTATAAAAGAAAATTCATACAAATATCTCATAGAACTGCAATTTTAATGCATATATTTGAAAAAGCTGATGATGATTTTGAAGATATGATTCTAAGTGATCATAAAGAATATTATAAACAAAATCATGGTATAGATATATACAAAGAAGCTGCAGATCAATTCTTTAAACAATTTGAAGGAAACGAATGTCTCGTTTTTGTAGAATGTTTAAGAGATAAATGTAATGAAATGTTAACCGAACATGAACGAGAAGTTAAAAAACTTAAAAGTAGAAGAGATTAAATTTACCTCTACTAACACTTTCTTTAATGATAAATTTAACGAAAAAAAATCTAAGAAAATAGGATATGAAAGTAACTGCGATTAGTGATTTACATGGTAATCTTATTGATATAGAACCATGTGATACACTATTAATTTGTGGAGATATCTCACCATTAGAAATTCAAAGAGACTATATACAAATGACTAAATGGTTCTTTAATGAATTTCAAAAGTGGATTATGAATCTACCTTGTGATAGAGTAATACTTACTCCAGGTAATCATGATTTCTGGTTTGAAAAAATGATTACTCAACCTCAAACATATTTGTTTGATAAATTAACTATTTTAATTAACGGAGAAGTAAATATTTATTCAGGCATAGATGACAAACACTACAAAATATTTGGTACACCTTATTGTAAGGATTTCGGTTGCTGGGCATATATGCCTGGTAACGCAGTACTACCAAGTGTCTATAGTACTATCCCAAAAGGTGTAGATATATTGATATGTCATGATTCTCCCCAAGTAGGATATGTAGCGAATATTATGGAACATAAAAGTGAGACATATCCCAATGGTGTACCAGCAGGTAATATCTATTTATTTGATGAAATTGTAGAGAAAAAGCCTAAATATGTATTATCTGGACACATTCATTCTGGAGATCATACATTACAAGAGTACGCAGGTATAAAATATGCTAATGTAAGCATATTAGATGAATCTTATTCGATTAAATACAAACCACTAACATTTGAACTATGAAAAATTACGAAAAGATTAACGTTGAATTAGACGAACAGAATATGGTAGAAGAATTCGATCAGGTAGAATTAGATATTATGTTATCTTGCGATGAGTATAACGATATGATAGCTTACGCTAGTATGAACGAATATGAAAATTTGATTTTACTTGAAGAATAATGGATATATCTATACCATATTATGAAGATCTCACTCGTATAAGTAATTCTAATATCGGATGGTTCTTAAAAAAAGGACCAAGATATCTTAAAGAAATGCTTGACGGAAAAGAAGGTCTAAAAGCTAGTTTTCTGGATAAAGGCACTATGATACATGAATATATTCTTCAACCAGAAGAATTTTGGAAAGATTATATTATATTAGATTTTGCAGTGCCCAAAGTAAAGCAACAAAAAGATTTACTAGAATTCTACACAAATGCAAAAATGGTAGATCCTCTTGCATCTGAAGATGATATATTACTTAAGAGTTATGAAGCAGCTTATAATAATAATAAATCTAAAGAGAAAAAGATTCAAGAAGCAAAAGAATTAGTAGAATTATACCAAAATTACATAGAATACTTTAGAAATAAAGATTCTAAAAAAGTAATATCATTTGCAGATCTTAATATGTTAAAAGCAATTAAGAAAAATATGGAAGATCATAAGAAAGCAAATGAATTATTATTTAACTATCCAGAAACATTTGAAGTTCATAATGAATTTCATATTAATTGGGAATATCCTAATGCTTCAACATTAGGAGATTTACCATGTAAATCATTACTAGATAGAGTAATGATAGATCATACGAATAAAAAAATAATATTAGTGGATATAAAGACGACAGCTGATGTTTATAATTTTAAACACTCAGTAGAAGAATTTGATTATTGTCGTCAGTTAGCCTATTATTGGTTAGCCATCCATTGGTATTTTAAAAATGAACTAAAACTTAATATTGAAGAATATGAATACGAAACTTATATTGTTGCAGTACAATCTCATGATGGGTATGAAGTTAGAGTCTTTAAATTCAATTCTAAAGCAATTGAGGAAAGACTTGTAACCATAGATTATGCTATAAAACGAATTGCTTGGCATAAAAACAATAATCTATGGGATCATATGAAAGAATACTATGATGAAGACGGTGCTGAAATAATATGCTGATAGATAAATATACTAAACATAGTATATTTTCACTTCCTCAGATTTTCGGTGATATTTTAAGTAAACGTGACTTGGATGATAGTGAATTTGTTAACATGTACATGAATGATGTTAATAATCCACTTCTTTCAAGTCACGTTTTTTTAGTATTTCATAACATAAAACCTTATTTGTTAAATGCTTTAAAGCAGCATCATTTATTTCACTGTAGTTATACTATAACTATGAGTAAGATTAAATATACAGTTTTAGCTTTTAATAGAGCTTACTGTATACACGTTATAACTAGAAAGATTGAATACGGATTATATAAATCACTTGGTTATGAAACAAAAATCAAGATATTGAATTTTTGGAATGCTGGAGTAAATGGTAAACTACATAAATATTTGTTTGATGAAAATGCTAAAACGATAAAACCATTAAGTGAAAATATTACATTACAAGACACAATAAAGCCCCAATAGTATATACTAAAGGGGCTTCTTATTGTTGCCTTTAAAAAATTTAGGGCCGTAGACTAAAAGATTGAAATCAAGTTATCATAATATTCTAACTTAGATCTTGGATCTTTTGCTTCATATATACTCCTTAAAGGAGTTGCCTTAATTAAGGATCTCTGGAATCGGTTTAAACCACGATATGGTCCTCTATTTATTTCTTGAAATGGATCTTGCAACGCAACAGTAGTCAAGTCTCCCCAATACTGTAACGTAGACCAAGCTGCTGTAGGACTATTAAGCATATTAAATACTTCAATAGGTAACACATTGCCACGAGTTTCCAAAGAGGCTCTTAAAGTAAGATATGCTGCTTCTTGTTTCCACCAATTATCCCTGTCATCATCTGCCATAGCACGTATTATTGAAGAAATCAACCAGAAACCCAAAGTAGAAAATAAAAATTCATATGTGACTCTCTTTAGGCAACCCTTTTCGTAATCGTCTAATTCATCATAATGATCTTTATACAATTCTTTTAATTGATCAATCTTGCTTTTGTCAAAATAGTGTCTTTTTACATATTCATAAGCCGCAGGAATTTGCGCTTCATTCCACAATCCTGTAGAATAGTTGAATTGTCTCTTAGTTAAGAATTTTGTTTGCAAGTTAACCAAAATAAAATTACGGTATATTAATAATAACTGACCAATCAAATTGGAATGTAATTTTGATTTATCCAAATCTGATAACTGTGTGTCAATTCTAGTAGCAATTTGTTTAGTAGTGTTTTTTATTCTGTTAGAAAGATTTTCATCTACTATATTAGCATACTCTGGTTTTACTACTAATTGATTGTTTTTAACTTCAAAAGCATCAAAAAATGTGATATTTAATGCATTCCAAGCAGCTTTACCTTTTTTCTTATCTTTAAATCGTCTTAGAAATTGATTTTTATTTAAAAATTTACCAGTTTCAGGATCATATTTATTGAAATATGCAACAGATAGTGCTAGTTTACCCTTAGTAATTATATCACCTATTTCATGACCAAAATACCAATAATGTTGATTTAGAGCTCGAAGTAAACGAGATTGGTTTAATTTACTAAATGTTTGTTCGTTATCTCTAACCACACCTAAGTATTCAAGATAACACAATACCTTGTTTTTATTATTGGCTTTACCTATGTTTTTAATCGCATCTGCGTATGCTGGTAATAAAGTTTTAGTTGCTTTAGCGAGTTCTTCATTTCCAAAGTAAATGCCGGAAATTGCTTCCAACCTGTTTTGAATTTTATTAGTAATTAAACCTGTCAGGATTACATTTAAATTTTGTGATATACCTTGAATTCTAGTATATGCTGCTAAGTTACTAACCAATTTATCTATGCTTACTCTTACATGCTTACCTTTTGGTAATGGTATATCAACTTCTTTAGCATCTTTTTCCATACCGTAGACAAAACGATTCATCAAATCCTTCATTTTGTCATAAGTTTTACTTTCTACTCCAAATATTCTGCCCCCTTTTTTATCTTTAAAATCCATTCTACCAACAAAGTCCAAAGCTAACTCTAATTCAGGAGCAACTTCACTCATCTTTTCGTAGTTTACAGCCATTTTGTAGTAATGAATAATAGAACCTACTATGTCATTAGTAATCGCATCAGGATTATCCAACATTTTAATGTATCGGGTGGGTATTAATTTCACCAAAGAACCATCAGATCTTTTAGCGTTTTCTAACATATATCTGTCATCATCATCTTTTACTGTATAAAGATCATGTGCGGCATACGCTATACCACTTAAAAAGTTATCTTTACTACGTATTTGAGTCCACGCACCACCTTCAATTTGAGGTAATTTATATTTATTAGCATATCTCAAAAAACCTATCTTGGAATTGGATAAGTCCATGACATCTGTTAAAGCATCGTATAATGCTTTTAATTTAGGATCACTAACAATTTTGTTATAAGCAGCAGTGTTATCGAAGTACTTGATATTTGGTATTACTGTCTCACCACGATCTTCATATTTAGTAAATCTAGGATCATAAAATGGGGATTCTCTATCAATTTCTGCCCACGATTTATTTGGTATTCTTTCTACGTATTTTGATTTAAATTCATCCTTTGGAACTAGCTTACGCCAAAAAGAAGCCGGTACAACGTCACCTCTAGAAGTGTATCTAGCATTCACAGAGAACCACGCGTTGAATGCAGATTCACCCTGTTTCTCCATACGTTCGTATTCTTCATAGAATTTAGGGTTAATATCCCATTTAGCTATTTCCATTACTCTAGATTTTTTTTGTTTATCTCTATTTGCAATAGCTTCGTCGGATATCATTGCATCATAAGTGTTTATCATAGATTTAACGGTTTCAGGCATAGCGTCCACGTTAAATGTACCATCTTCTCTCGCATATAATTTTAAAAGATTTTTTCTAGCATTCTCATATAATACTTGATTGTCAGATTTAATTGGATTTGAAGATAACATTTTAACGTCTTCCCAAAAATCTTCTTTTATTCTTTCAACAGAATTTCTTTGTTCCCATTTTTCAAACAGCTCTGCAGAAAGATTCTTTTTAGCAGCTTCTCTGGCTTTGTTGTATTTCTCCATATTTGGTTTATAATTCAACTTATCTCTAAGTTTTTTATTATATTGCTGCATTTCCTTGGCTATCTCCAAATCTAAACCTGCTTTTGTAGTGCCATCTGCATAAAAAGGATTTGCCAAATTACGTCTACCATTTTCTAATTCTTGCAATTTGCCATAATCTTCATCGGATAATAATTCTCTATGTGGGTTACCATCTTTGTCCCTAGTTTTGTTAAGAAGTAGATTTATTTCCATATTAATGGTATCTCTTCTTGTTCTAGCTTCTTCACTAAGACTATTGGTCAATTCATAATATTCTGGTACAAATCTACGGATACTGTATTTAGAATGCCATTTATTGTTCTCGGTATTCCAAATTTTTAATTGTTCTTTATTTAATAAACCAGGTACTTCTGATAAGTCTTTATCTCCAAATCCTAATTTATCCGCTAAATCTCTTTGAAATTTAAAAAGCTTTTGATAATGTTCACCGTAATTTAAATCTCTGGTCATAAATCCCGTTTTGTGACCATCTTTTGTTTTTTCATGAAAATAAGCCAGTTTAGATTTATCTACCTGATCTAACAATGATAATAATTCTTTACCTTTGATTCTCTCTTCATCTGCTACAGCATTCTTAACAGCAATTATTTTATTCATCATGATTCTAACTAATTCACTATTGGAATACTGTGTACTACCAACCCATTGGTCCCACAAATTGATATCTAAATCACCTTCTTCTAATATATTTTTTAATTGTTCTATAGTGTATGAACCTGCTTTTGTAGCTTCTTTAATAAAATTATCTTTAGCAATTATATCAGTTACATTGTTAAAATTTCTAACCAGTTCTGAGTAATTACTCATGATTCTTTTCAAAGCTACTTTTGTATCATTTATTAACTGTTCGTCATTAAAATAAGTAAAAGTGGTATCATCATCTAACATGTTTTGCAAATTGGTTGCAATGTTGTTATAGAAACCTATATAACCTTTTTTAATCAGATCTAATTCAGCATTAGAGATCTCAGGGTCATTGCCGTACTTATTAGCTTCTTTTACTTTGGATAATATTTTTAAAGTATCATCTAATGCAGAATTGATATCTTGATCCATATAATCTATGAATTCTAGAGTAGCTTTGTCATTTTCTAACTGATTTAATCTAAATTCTAAAGCTCTCAGTTCATCTAGTTTATTTGGATCTGTGTATTTAGAATACTGAATATCTTTCATTCTACGCTGTATAGAAGACATTAATTTATCGTATACATTATTGATAGAAGCTGGTACAAATGTGAGTTTATTAATGGTCTCATTAGCTTTCAAAACAGCATCTACAGAAGACTCCCCTTTATTCGTATTTTCTGGAGTAAACTGATTGGAAAATATGATTGATTTGGCTTTAATTGCTTTTGCAGCATCATTTTTGTAATGCTTCAACAATTCATTAAATAGCTTAGATGGCTCCCCATTGGGAGCCTTATCTAAACCATATCCATTGTTTTCTGAAAGAATATAATATGCAGCATTTTCGCTACCTAATATATCTGTGTACTCTTTAAGTAAAGCTGCAACTTCTGGATTTTTAATATTTAAACACTGCATAATTATTCACATTCTTTTTTACGTTGTTTACCCATTTTGTCTAACTCTTCCGTAGCAGAATCATTAGCTGCTTGTTTTAAATCAGCAGCAGTGGCTGATACAAATTCTTCATCTATATCATAATTTTCTGCTACTTGCTGTTTTGCTTTTTCTAAAGTTTGAACCATTACATAATTCTTTGCTCTAGATACTGCTACGTATTTCAATTCTTGCCTTACTTCTTGACCATTTTTATCATCAAATCCAAAAGTATTTATACTGTTATCATTAATTAATACTTTGCTATAAGTACCACCCTGGGATTTGTGAATTGTGTGAGCATATCCGTAATCAAAAGATTTTCTAAGTTTTAATCTGCCATTAGCGTCTTTAACATCTTTCATGGTGTGTAAATTGTTTTGTACACTGTTAATTTTATCAGTAATTGCTCTAGCCGCTGTAGCATTACCGTTGGCTAATAATTGTTTACGCATACCCCACAAAGTTTGTATATAGTCTTGAACTTTTATGATATTTTCATCTGTTTCAAAATTAGATACTACATTTATAGTAAACGAAGAAATTGAAGTGTCTATCGCATCTTTGAGAGTAACTTTATATCCTTCCATACTCAAATTTTCCTTTCGGTCTGGATAATCCAGAGTAATGTGAATAGTTGTGGGTTCTACTTTCTGTACTACATAATCACCACTATTCATCAGTTTGTATCTTTTCCTCATAGAATCAAATTCTCTGTTGGAATAACCCATTACAAGTTCTCCTTCATACAATTGCGCTGGTCTGTTTCCATATAGAATTCGTCTTATTGCTGTATTGTATGCTTCTACGGAGGCATTTGTTGCAGCTAACACTCTGAAATAGAGAGGATCTTGCGAGTCTTTCATTTCCTTTAATGAAGACTTAATAAATTCTCTAATTCTAGTTTTATTTGATGAGTACTCAACTCCTTGACCATTAGGAGCAATGTCTGTTTTATAACTAAAATCCTCACCGTTTCTCACTCTAGTAGATTCTTTCAATATAGGATTATCCCCAGTTCTTTCTACTTTGGTTAATTGCAATTGTGTACCATCATTTCGAAATACTTTGGATATATTTTTAGATTTTACAGGTCTTAACTGACCTTTATCACCCATAAATATAATTTGTGCACCTTTTGCAGCAACTTGTTCAAGTAAGAAATCATATAAACTATCTTGAATCATTGAAGCTTCATCTACTATAACTATCGAATTGTCTCCTATTTTGACATCACCGACTTGTTCAAATTTCAACTTGTGCAAATCAAACACATCTTCAGCAATATCAAAATCTGGACGTAATCCTAATAAACTTTGAAGTGTAACAACTTTCGCATTTGGTGTCTTTTGTCTAGTTACAGCATTTGCTCTATGAGTGGGAGCTGAGAAAACAATATCTGCATTTATTCTACGCTTCAAATATTCATTAAATATGCCCATAATAGTAGTCTTACCTGTACCGGCGTAACCTGATAAAGTAATGGCTGTGTCATCCCCGTTAACAAATGCTTCCAACTCTTTCAAAGCCATTTTCTGTTGATCATTCAACTCGAAATCTAATTTAACTTCTAAACCATCATCAAAAGTATATACATATTTATCTTGTATTTGCTTAGTTTCTTCAACGGCTTGTTTCACTTCTTCTACTTTGGGTAAAGCCTCTGTTAAACCTACTTGATTAGCATATTGTTGAAGTTCAGTGAATTGAGTAGGAGTTTCTGAAGATTGTTCATCTTGAGACCAAGTTTCGGCAAGATTTGTTTCTTTTGCTTCAGTAGGTACTTGCCTTTTTGAACTATATTCAAAATTATCAAGATACTGCTGATATGCTTCTTGAGATGCGGCTTCACCGTTTCTTGATTGATAAGTCTTAGACCATTCTTGATAAGCTAAAGGTTCAGTATTCTGCAAATCAACATTTTCAGTAGCTACAGTCTGTAAAGCATTTTCATTGAATTCTCCAGCTTGATTGAATATTTTAGTCTGTAAACTAGCTTTGACAGGAGTCAAATCTTGTACATAAGTTATAGCTTTAGATGGAGTAAAGTCTAAACCTGTAGGTACTACATTATTGTAACCTACAGAAGATTTCTTAAAACCAAATTCAACAAGTACATTACCCTTATAACTTAAACCTTTCTTATTAATCAATTGATATACTGGTACTTTATTTTCATCTACACCAATATATTTATATAAGAAAGTAGTTCTAGGATCGTTGTTTTTGTCTAATTTAACCTTCTTATAAAGATAATGTATAGGATCACCTGCTTCATTATAACCTACAATACCTCTAAATTTACTAGATTCATCATAGATTATAGATGGTATTTCAACTTGTTCTCCTTTCTTATTGGTTACAAATAATCCACTATCATCATGAGCAACAGGTCTATATACTGCTCTACCTTCTTCTTCAATAGTTTCATAGCTAGAATCCAATTTATAGTATTCAATAGCAGGAACTACGTGGTCATTCCACCACAGATTTCTAATTACTTCTTGTAAGTCTATCTGAGATATAACATTTTCTGGATGCTTTTCTAATTCTCTAATGTAATCGAAATATCCTATTTCCTCTCTTATAGAGTTAGGAACGTATCTAAATATATTGTTCTTACCAAAAGCATCTCCAGACGTATAGAAAGAATATATTGCAAGATCTTTAGCAAAGTCTCTTACTTCTTTATAATCACTTTCGTAAAGCTCTTCCCAAGCACGAATAATTTCATTTTCTAAATTATTATCACCACTCTTATTGGGTTTATATGCAATGAAATCTGGTCCTTGTAATTCTGCATCATCTTCTTTAGGTCTACTAAAGATATTGTTAATCAACACATTTGAAAAACTACCATCACTCCCAAGTAATGAAGGGTATTTGCCTTGTAATATATCAGATTTAAGTCTATCCAATCTTCTAGAAATACTATTATTACCAAACAACATACCACGGAATCCCATTTGATTATCTTTAACATACTGATTAAAGAATTTAGTCTTATAGGATACTTCCATTGCTCTAGTGATATTGTTAATATAGGTATCATCACTTACCGCATAGCCTTTAGTATAGTATTCGATTAATGAGCGTAAGGTTTCAAATTCCGGAGTAAGTCTAATCATGACATTCTGGAATGCGTTTCTAGGAAATACCAATCCATCAATCATTTTCTTACCTAAGAATGTATTAGTAAACACTTTCAAAGGATTGTTGAAAACAGATTGTTCAGTCATATACTGTTTCCACTTATCCAAGAATGCACTTTGTAAACCAAAGTTATTACCAAATCTCTTAGTATCAATCTGAGATAAGTTAGTTAATTCTGACAAACTCTTAGAAAATGGAGTTAATTCTTCATAAGCCTTAAGAATTAATAATTGATTATAGTACCAATCAAAAGTTTCAGTTTTCTGCAATTGTTTTCTAAGATATGGTACAGTAAACATAGTTTTTCTTTGATTAGTACCTACACCTTTATCCTTAAGATAGTTCAAAAGATTCTCTTTCTTACCACCGGATAACTCTTTTGCTTTCTTATAGTAATCGTTCCAAATTTTAGTAAATGCTAATCTTTCAGGATTTTTACCAGCAGGTATTTCAACCCCATAAAAACCAGAATATTTATCATATTCAGTTGCATAGTCTTTTAATATCTGTTGAGGTAAGAAATAGAATGTACTTTCACCTTTACCACTTCTAATTAGGAAGTTAGTCATGTTAAAAGTTAATTTACGTACATTCAAACGAATAATATACGGGTCTTTAGCTACGTCTACGTGAGCATTAATCAAAGCAGATAACCAGTCTAAAACATTGATCTTATTTGTATCTTCACTTTGAATGTGATGCAAATCACGTATACCATAATCGCTCAATACTTTATTTGGTTTGAAATTCAATTTAACTAATTGAGTTAATACTTGATGAGCATTAGCTAATGCAAACGGACCAATACCAAACTTACCGCCATTCAACTCAGCTTTAGTCCTACTCTGGAATGCCGGAGTAGAGAAATACAATTGAGATTTACTAGTTCTCTTACCTTGACCAGTTAATTTATCAACATCCTTAAGAATTTTATCTTTCAGATAATCTGTCACAGTATCAAGAGGCTGTCTAGCTTCTGCAAAGTTCATAGGGTTGCTAATTACTGACAAATACATATCAAGAAGCATGTTTTCATTTGCTTCTCTACTATTTGCTTCAAAATCAGTTTTACCATTGTATCTCTCATAAGCTTTTCTTACTACAGTCTCATCATCCAAACCTGTGGCTCTTAGTCTCTGAACGTATTGATCTTTTGTTTCGAACTTGATTCTATTACCATTATTATCATAGTTATATCTGGCAATAAATAGTTTATCAATCGCTACTACCTTATGATTTCCATAAGGGCTAGACTATATCTTCACTTTGATAGTGCTTCCCATTTCACCTTTCGGCTACACAGCGTGTGTACGCTGACTCAAGTCATATTGAATTTTATGAAGCATTGAAGGAATTTGTTTAACATATGGTTTTACAATATCTATAAACTTTATTCCTTCCTTTGTTCCACAGCATAAAGAATAACTGTTTTCTTTTTTACCTTCGTGAAACATGTAAAAATCAATATTCCAAACTTCTTTAAAGTAATCTATTATTATTTGTAATTCTTCTTTTGGCATACAGGTTGCAATTTTTATATAGAAACCGTGAACTTTGCCATTCGTTTTTCTATAATTTATATGTCCATCATCCATATACCAAATTGCAATTCCTTTAGCATCTAGTCTGTTTAATAGTTTTCTATTTCCCAATTTTTTATTGGGTTTGTAAAAAACTCTTCGTAAGACTTTTACAAAAGGTATAATATTTAATTGAGTATAATAAACTTTTTTACCTTTATTATAACCTTTAACACTGATGTATTCTTTTAAACCATTGTTTCGTAAACCAGCATCTTTAAGTTGTTCTATTTTCCACTCAAGATAATCACGTTGTTCTTCACAATGACTTAATTTAAATACATTGTTATTGCTTATTGTCCCATCACCAAGTAAAAGAGCTATCAATAAATTTCTAGATTCTTTAGTTATTTTTGTCTTCATATTGCTATCCATTTAGGAAGCTTCAGTTGAGTATTAGTCGTTGAACCTTCCGATTAGTTATATAGATAACGATCGGCTTGGCTGCTGGTTGCCCAATCCCTTGGATTTTTACTATACTTAGTACCTTGGGCTCTAAGGGGTTTCCAGCAATTAAAGAAGTTTTGTTTCGACTATTGTGTCAATCGAAGTCTGAACCTGTTAAAGCGGTAAATTCATCAGGAAGAGTAATAGTATCACCAATCTGTTCAGGATAAACGTCCACCACTTTTAAAGCTGCTGTAGAAGCTTGACCCTGTGCAGGGATACGATAACCCATTGCTATTGCCTTTTTATCTGGACCAATTATATCGTGTTTTATTAACCATTCTTTAGCTTGACTGAAAGTCATTTTATCATAATTAGGTATGATGTGTTTCAATAAGTTAATCGATATAACACAATCCATACTACCATCATTATTAACAAAATTAAGCTTTCTTACACGGTTAGCGTCAGATGTTACAGTCAGTCTGTTATACAAGATAGAAGACATCTGAATGAACATACCACCTGGTAGATTAGTATCTACTATGGCTTTGTTCAACATTGATATAAGACCACTTTCAATCCAAGAGTTATCAGACAAACCTGAAATAGGAGCATTAGTATTACCATCTTCCACAGTAAGACCATTCAAAACATTATCATTCATGTTTGAATTCTCTGCTTTTCTCTTAAGAATATTAGCAAACTTAACGATACTAGCTTGTGGATTATTAGCGTCAATGCCGAAGTCTTTTTCTATACTTTTTCTACCAAATTCAGTAATAGCGTTATGAGCTCCGTTAAAGTTATCAATAACTTCTTGTCCAAAGTAAGATACACCATCGGGAGTAGTATATGTCCAAGCTGTTCTAATGTTACCCATAGCTGCTTTTTGAGCCTGAGATACAAACATCTGTCTATCTGCATGGTGTGGATCAGTTACTAGCTGACGTCTAAAATTAACTAAAGACTGTTTGTGAGTAGGCATATTCATCAAACCCTCGATATCTACCTTAGTATTTGATTTATCTGTATATATCTTAGATTTAACTTCTTCGACTCTTTGACCAACCTTGACTGCAGATTCAAATGCAAGCATATGGATGTTTCTAGCTTGCATTACTTTTAATACTTCTCCCATATCCCCTGTAGAGAATATCCTATGAACTGGGAACATAGCCATTTTATCGAATACTGGTATGTCTCTCTTTGCATTTACATCATAATGATCGCCGAAATACATTAACTTCAAAGGTTTTAATGTAACCGCTAAGGCTTCATTATAAGTATCTGCATCAGCTTCATAGTCTGTTTTAGGGTTATTCAAGATGTCAAAAGCTTTAGCTACTTCTGGAGTCCATCCATCAATTCTTCTTACTAATTCTTTGTAAAACTCTGGAGATATAAGCACCGTAGCATCTGTTTGGTTTACTTTGGTATAACCACCGAATTTACTATCAACTACAAGATTAGCAGCGTCTTCAACATCTTGAGGTAATGCTTCACCATTTTCATAAGCAGCAAGAGCTTCTTTTTGGGTCATGTTGTGCATTTCCTGTAACAATCTCACGGCTGCTGATTTCTTAGCAAATTCATTAATCTTATTAAGTTGTCTACTAGGAATGACATTATCTGATAAAGTACCAACATTAACTTCAGTCAAATTTGATAATTCATTACCTTCACCGTAATCTATTCTAGGTGTAACACCTGTTGATAATACTTCACGAAGACGTTTGATTTTGTCTACCGGATCTTTATAATATGCAGGATCTTTGACAAACAGTTTTTCAAATTCTATTACTGAAGAAATTGTATTAGCAAAATAATTTGCCATCAATTCTGTAGCAGCTAATTCTTTGCTATATTTTGATACTTCTTGGCGTTTTTTGTAATGGTTTTCTGCATCATCTAATGCCTTTTGAGGTAAAGCTAAACTCTTTATACTTGCAAAATCTTTGCCATTCCAATCAATAATACCTATTTCTTTTGCATAATTTAATTCATCTTTAAAAGCATCTGTTAAATAATTGTTTATTAATAATGCTTTATCAGAATTACTCATTTTAGCCCAAGAAGATTTTATTTGATTTACCACAGACAATGCCAAATCATTACCACCCACATCTTCTGCGAGTTTAAGAGCTTCATTGAAATTAGAAAAGTCATCTACAAATTCAATACCGTTTAAAGTTGGCTGTTCTTTAAGTTTAAAGAAACCATTGAAATATCTAAATCTGTAACCATTCCTATTACCTGTATCATAATTCTTTACTTTCTGAGCTTTAGTCAGATTACCTTCATTCTTGTAATTAAATTCAATTGTATCTAATTCTGTTTCAAAATAATTGATGAATCTAGTTAATACCTTGGCATTAAATTTAATTTGATTATTTGTGGTATCCAAAGGTTGGTTAAAATTATTGATCGCAGTGCCGTACAAAGTATTATATGTTTGAGAATCACCCATAGTAGGTAAGATAATTCTGCCTTTTTGAGTGAGCGTCATTTTAGCAATATAATCTTCTAATGGTGAAATTTCTGTGTATTTGCGTCCTTTATCACCACTACCTTGTTCTTTAAAATAAACCAAAGTTTCAACACCTATTTTACCAGATGCTGTGGGATTATTGTAAAGATTTGTAAGCAAATAAGAACCTTTAAAATAATTAGGATTAGCATTATTACCAGTATTATATAACACCTTTGTAAATGCTTCTACTGTTGCGGGATCGTTATCAAGATTCTGAACCATATCTGTTAAATAATTATGATCAGATATGGGATATAACAGCTTACCGTCCGTAGATAACACTGATAATTCATCAGAATTAGGATGTGTCATACCATAGGTTTCAGACAATCTACCTAAGAATTTAGAATCGTCATAATATCTACTAATGTGTTTATTATAAGTACCTGGTATGTTACCTGATGGTTCGATTTTTAATATATCTTTTAATTTGTTACCAAACAAAAATGATAAACCGGCATTACTACCATCATTAAACAAATTTGCTAACTGTTCTACAGGATTTGGATCATAATATTCTTTAATTAAGAATGAATTTAATGTATCCATATCTATAGATACTCCCGCTCTATTCAAGAGTGATAATATATTATCCTTTATTTTGATAACGTTAGCTTCTACATATTCTTTGTATGTTTGACCGTTCTTAAGTTTGGCGTTCGGTTTGTTTTTATAGCTTTTGAGTAAATTATTAATTTTGTGGTAATCATCCAGCAATAACTCTATATTAGTTTTATTATCGGTGGTTTTTAATGAATAATTGTTACCATCAAAATTGATTAACTCAGTCATTCTGAGTAACCCATAATTCCAACCTTCAATGATGTTTTTGGAAATCTTATTTGCGTTCTCATCTTTTACATACAAATTAGTTTGGTCATTACCATTGTTTTCAATTTTTTCAGATAAGATACCAATAAGTTTGTGTTTGGCTTTTCTAAAGGTGTTTCTGAATTGCGTTTGGAGATTCTCTCTAGCTATTACTTGGGTTTCTGTTTCCCCAGGAACTGGTTTTGAAATCTTATATAATTCTCTATACAAAGTATCAAAAAGAGGTAATGATTTTGCACATTTTGCACATTTATTCATCATACCTTCAAAGGTATTCTCTGAGTGTAATTCATTGATTATCGTATTCCATGAAGAATCAAAATCAACCATGAGGGGTAATCCTGTAACAGGACTTAATACAGTTCTGGTTTTCTGTACCTTTGCAATTGTGCCATCTTCTTTCTTAACTTCTGCCTCATAGAATTCCCTTTTAGGCATAGTAGCAATGAAGATTTTAATGGATGCCAAAGCATTATCTTTTACTGAGGTTTCTAATGACTCACGAATATATGTAGCCATTTGATCTCCTACAGCAGAACCTTCAGCCTTTTCATCTATTTCTTGGTCGATGTTTTCCTGTTTGTCTACAGCTCTGATTTGATATTCATTCAGTTTCCTTATAATTGTTGGTAAGAATACGCTGTCAAAGGTTTCATATATTTCTTTTCTAGCCTCTCCTTGTTCTTTGGTGATTTTTCCATTCTCTACAAGTTTATCTGTTAATGAAGGTTCTAAGGCACTCTTTAACAAACTATAATTTAAACCAGTTAAATCATCTCGCATCTTTATATTATTCAAAGTAAACAAAGAAGCAACTAATGAATTAACACTTTCTTTAAATTGTGTATTTGTAATGTTCTTAAAATTATGACCACCCAACTTAAATGGAGCTCCTGCACCTTTATATGCATTTAAAAATTCCTGTACAGCTGCAGAATTCTGTTTAGATCTACTATAGTATCCTGTATTAATTCTATCAAAGATATTATCAATAGTAGTATCAGTTCTCCAAACCCATTTACTAATAAAGTTTTTAATTGCTTTCCAAGCTCTTTTAACGATATTTAAATCAGGTTCAGCCTTATTCAACATGTACTGTCTAAAGTCTTCTGCAAGAGCTTCTTCAACATCTTTATCAGTACCGATTAAACCAGTTCTGTTTCTATAAGCTTCGTATATTTTACGACGTTCTTTAGGTGAAATAGTTAACAATGAGATTCTATGATACGCTTCATGATATAAAGTACCCGTTTCTGCACCTTTCCACAGTAATGTAGAATCTTGTCTAACAAGACCCATAGCATATACATTGTTACCTAATGAGATAGCATCATCTACTATAGTAAGAGAATCACTCTGGAAACCTAATTTCTTTTTGAACCATTCTATTTCCTCGTTAGACACCTCTTTAGTTACTTTACCAGTAAGACGTCTCATAGGAAAATCAATGTCATCATCTTCTATAGCAAACGGATCAATTGTGCCATTCTTAGTGATCTCATTGATCTTCTTTGATTCTTCAGTTAATTCTTCTGGCTCTACTGCAGGAGTACCTGTAGGGATATTGGCTACATTTTCAACCTTATTTTTAGTTTCTTCAACTGCCTTATTACTTTCTACTTTTTTAGATATAGTCTGTATATCATCAGCATAAGCAAAAGATTCTTTAAACAATTGATCTTGTAAGTCACTCTGGATTAAATTGTTAGTAACAAACAAACCCATTGTATATAATGGACGATGTTCGTTGTTACCTAAAAAATCATTTCTATATAACGTAATTCCAGGTATAACATCTTCCCGCAAATAATTGCTATATTTTGCAAACGCTTCCTTTAAAGAAGGTAAAGCATCACCTATAGGACTAAAGAAATTTTCTCTATTGGCTCTCCAATGGAATCTCATTAAATCGTTGATAAGATCTTCTTTATCTTGAGAAGACATGTTACCTACATGATAAGATTTTTCTCCTACTACAAGATCGCCTTTATCATTTACATAAAGTTGCTTCTTTTTCATCCAATTAAAAGTAGGAATATCAGACGTAACTTTAGTATTATCTCCAAAGCGAACCATGAAGTTTATTAATTCGCCAGCAACAATTTCTGTGTCTTTGTAATAAGATTCGGGAGAGGCTCCGTAATTCAAAAGCAAATCTGCAAGAAACTCAGCTTGTTTTCTGTCAAATCTTTGTAAATTAACTTGTACTGGTATCTCTGAATTATTGAGTGTGTTAGATTTTGGAGGATAAATGAACAACTGACCACTACCCCCAGTACCATTTAGTATTTCACCACCTGCACCAAGAATCAAACTGTCAGAAATAATACCATTACTGATACCAAAGGTTACATTTTCTGGAGTAATGTCATACACATTGGATGGAATTGCAAAACCTTTTACTTCTTGTACAGGTCTGAATACTGCCTTTTGACCATTTCTATTTACATTATATCTACCTCTAGTTCTACTGATAGTACTTGGTACAATAACTTCATTCTCTGTCTTATTTTCAATGGCAGTAATGATTGCGTTTCTAAAAGATTTTAAGTCATTTATAGAAACTTCATTAGCTTGTTCAATTGTATTAAGCTCTTCTGCTGTAGCACTATTACGAATGCCTGCAATATCTGCATCAAATTTAATTCTAGCTCCTTTAGGAGTCTTAAGTGCTAAAGCATACTTACCTGTAGGATGTTCTACACTTAATATGATAGAGGCACTATCGTATGTAGTCTTATCACCTTTTTTGTATGGCTTGCTACCTTTTTCAGTGTAAGATTCATTGATAATAAATTCACAGAAACTATCTGTAAAGAACTTGGGATCTTTGATTCTTTCTGCTAATTCTTTACCAGATTTATAACCCGGTAACATAGGGGTTGTGGAATCTGGTGAAAAGAATAGTGTATGTGATACAGTATCTTTAGCCAATTCCTCTATTTCTAAAGAATCTTCATATTCTCTAGACTCAGAATCCATATCTGTTTTACTGTCATGTTTCTGTTCAGTAGCTAATTTCTTTTTAGCCTGTTCAACTTTCTGTTCTACAGTAATATCTGGAGTAATAGTATCAACTGTTTGTGATACTTTCTTATCTTCATCTGTGGCAGCAGCCAAAGGATCTGCATCAGCGTTGGCAACCGCTCTCAAATCTTTATCTGTAGCAAAAGCAAATTCTTCATCCTCTTCTTCAACATCTTCTACTACAGGTGCTTTTGTCTTACTTTCTTCTGCAATCCTTTTACGTTCTGCTTCAAATTCTGCAGCTAGTTCTTCCAAACTCTTTGTAGGGAATTCTTCATCACGTTTAGTTGCTGGTTCTGTTTTTTCTTCAGGCTGCGTTTCAGGCGTTGCTTCAGGAACAGTAGGTTCTGGTGCAGGTATTTCTGTATTTACTTTGGATTTTGCCCTAGAATCCATTACGGGGGATTGTGGTTTTTCAACTTCTCCTCTTTGTACTTCTGGAGCAATTTTACTTGCTGCTACAGTTTCATTGTTATCTGTACCATTATTAGCTACTTCTTTCTCTGTAGAGGCAATGTCTTGTTCAACAATCTGCTTAGCATTATCTTCTGCAATTCTACTAGATTCATCTGAGTTATTCAGGTAGTTCTCAATTCTCTTTTTGATATTGTTTAGTACCTTTTTCTTTGATTTATCTGTAGCTTTGTCAAAACTAGTAAGTTTGCCGTCTTCCAGAGTATTACCAAATATCTCATTCATTTTATGCTCTGCTACCAAAGCATCATGCTGAGCTAACATTAAGTTTGCATAGCTATCTACACCTGTCTGCATGACATGAGGAGCTGCTACAAAATCTGTACTAAACTTTGTATCAGCAGCTACTTGAGCCAATTGACTATCAATGTTTTTAATGGCCTTTGGTATAGTCTTTAGAATAGATTTAGCTACAGAATTATCACCATTAGTAATACCAAATTTAGATTTACCATCTTCTGCTGGAGCTTCAATTGCATTTTTTAATTCCTGCAGAGCTTCTTTCTGTACATTTAGTTTAGTTAAAGTAATAGCTGCCAATTTTTCTTCCGGAGTATAATTACTTAATAAAGCATCTTCAGAAAGATCTGCATACAGTTTATTATCTGCATCTTGAGCTGCTTTTGCATTGTTTACAGCCTCTTGTAAATCTAATTGAGCCATGTGCTGTAAACCAAGTAATGTATTAAATTCTGTAGTACCTGCAGAATAACCTAATTGTTTACCAATATTCTTAGTAGTCTTAGACTTAGCTAAGTTAAATACATTATTAGCAGTTTTGATTTCAGCATTTATATCCTCCTCAGTAAGACCATCAGGCATATGATACTTAAAATTCTCTAATACTTCAAGTACACTATCTTTGTAATTGAGCATAGATTTTGATGCTCTGTCTGCGTATGTCACAGCCTTATTCATAGCATCTTTCTTAGCTATGTTATCTGCTACCATATCTCTAACAAACGTATTGGCAACAAAGTCCTTACGCATATCAATACCAGCGTGATATGCGGTAGTAGGACCACCTAAATACATACCTAATGCAAAACCACCCTTTACATCATTCCAGAATTGAGGATCATTAGCTAATTCTGATTCAGTATCTATTCCTGATAAGATCTTTGCAGTACGATAATTGGCTTCAGCTAACCCAAGTAATGATGAGAATACACCAGAAGAATCTTTATCATACTGATTATGAATGTAATCATAGTCAAATATATCCTGATTACCTTCTTCAAAAGCTTCACCAGTAGCAGCAAAACCCATACGAGCTAGAGCTTTAGCACCCTTGCTCAACATATTCATTTTAGGACTATTATAAGCCAATCTAGCATTAAATCCAGTATAAGCATCAATAAGCTTATTGTAGTTCTTAGTAGCAGTGTCAGACAGTTTAACTAAAGGTTTTAATGCACCTGCTATAGGTTTAGTTATAATCTTACCCATAGCCTTACCCAATGGAGCAAATATCAAAGCTGATTGTGCCACATCCATTGCAGATAAAGCCATGTTGTTATTATAAACATTTTCTAAGCCATTATCTGCTGAATCTTTTAAAGAGTTTAGAACTTCATCGGAGATTTTGATTTCTCCGGATAAAGTTCTATCTATAATTTCATCGTCTGAAATTTTTGTAACATCTATATTAGGATTCTGTTGTTTCAGTTGATCTCTACCCATCTGAACATAATCCTGGATAGATACACCTTTACTTTCAAGATCTTTTTCAATTTTAGAACGGTATGCTCCGTACACTTGGGCTAATGATTCTCTGTGTCTACTATAGATATTACCTGCCAAACTTATCGCTGCAGCAGTAATAGCTGATCCCCAACCAATAAGATTAGATACTGCACCAGCACCAGGAACAGCATTTAACACCCCTGTAGTTGCATAATGTCTACCTAACCACAACGCACCTGTAGCCAAAGCATCAGCTAGATAAGATTCAATGGTTGACATAGAAGAACCTGTTAATCCAGGACCAGCATATAACAGATAATCAGAATCATAAAAAGGTTTATCTTGAGCCTTTTGTTCTTTTATTTGAAATCTGGCAGAAGGTTTGTACTTTTCAGATCTAGATGTAATAGAATCATAATAATCCTGAATATTCTTGTTTACTTCGGACTGTTCATTTACCCACCAGTCTCTTACCCCATTTAAGTATTCAATTCTCTTATCAACATCTGCACCTTCTGAATCATTGTACTTTGCTAATATTGCATTATACTTTTCAGAATTTGTTCTTAAATTATTTCTAAGAATCTCATACTGCTGTAAAGTGTTTTGATATTCTTGGGAACTTTTATCCATAGTGGGTAAAACATTCTCAAGATTTAAGAGCATTTTCTTATCATTCAAATATTGTAATTCATAATCAATATCTTCAATGACAGGATTAATATCTTTTACCAATTTGGCTCTTTCAGACATCAAATTAATTTGATCTCGATTGTTAGCAAAAGTGGTCCATGCATCTTGTAAATAACTCTTATCCTTTAATGTTTCTTCAGGATTATCTTTGTTTAACCAATATGCATATTCGTAATCGTCTAATGGAGTTGTTTCTAAATCCCTATCATAACTTGTTTTAATGTTGGTAATAGGAGAGTACTGAGAATTAACCACATTTACGGCATTACTAAGTAATGCTGCTTTACTGGGGGTGTTATCAGTAGGATATTGACCTAATATAGATTTTTCCATATATTATTGTAATAAACTGTTTATTAAACTATCATAAGCATCTGTAAATGATTGCTCATAATTATCATTTTGTAATTTTGAACCACCATGAATATCATTAACTTCCTGATCAAACGTCATTCTAGTCATACCATGCGGGTCAATCGGCTCCATTGTATCAAATGTAAAATATTCACCAGTTAATGGTACATTACTGCCATAAGCATCATCGTAATCTTTTTTGTCAATGGGTTTGACATTTAAACCTGTTTCTGCAGATATACCCATTGAATTACTAACCATAGATTTAAAACTATCTACATCATAACCAGCATTCTTAATAGCTTGTAAAGGTATTCTTACACTCACTCTTTGTAATAATTGAGGTATACCGTCTACCACAGATGACATAATTCTTCCTCTAGGGGTTTTAATAACATCTTTAAATACCCCAGATTTTAAATCTTCTGCAAAGTTCCTTTCTAATCCGTTTGTTGTTTCTACGTTGTATTTAATAGAAGGAACCTTCATGATTTTATTTACAAAATCAGTAGCTAATATTAAACCACCTGTGTCTGGTGTAACATATCCTTTAGTTACTGAACCACCTAAATTAATATCAATTTCATTAGAACTCTTAACTTTATTATAACTATTAAGAATCATACCAGAAGAAGGGTACGTAATATCGTTCAGTACTCTAGTAGCCGCATCGTAATACTGAGGCAATTTATCAGCTCTTATTCCGGTTTTAGGAAATATTTCTCCAGCTTTAGTTGCAAACAGATTAGCAATATCATTAGCAGTTGCATCTGACATTTCTTTCCCATAATCTTTTACTAAAGAATTGTATTCTTCCGGAGTAATATTACCAGTCATCAAGGCAGATGCTGCTTCTTGGAATTTATTAGTTACAAATCTAGTTTGTGAATAAATAGGACTATTATCTAACTGACGTTTTTCAAATACTACTGCATCATTATATAGCTTTTTATAAGCGTCAGGGTAATCTATAGATTCTTTTTCTGTACCTTTCTTCTTTAATTTAGCAGTTTCTAATGCTTGCTTATATTTCAATGCTTGCATAGCATAAGGATCTACAGTAGGATTTCTACGAATATATTCTTGATTGTCTATATAAGCTCTTTGCATAAAAGCACTAGCTGCATCCTCTTCTGTTGATCCAGGATGATTTCTCATCCATGTTTGCATATGCATTTGTGCTTGTGGTGTAGATAATATCCCACTTCTATTAACATCCAGTATATCTTTAATTTGCTGCCCTGTAACACCAGTCCAAATAAACCCACCTTCTCTACCAAGATAACTATCCTTCAGATTATTTACATATTCGTTAGTTAAGTCTTTTATAGAAGAATAAGCTAAGGGAACTTCGTTGAATAAACCCGAAGTAGTAGTATCCCAGTTAGTAAAATCTCTATCATGCCATAACGGATTATATTTATCATGCAGCATTAAAGTTTGAACCTGCTTTGAATATTCATCAAAGTTGGCAGCATTCTGTTTTAATGCAGAAAGTTTAGCTCTATCTACATTATTTATTGCAGACTGTAAAGCCATTTGCCATTCCATACTCTTTATTGCTTCTGGATTCTTAGCAGCCTGATCAATAATCGGAAGTACTTTACCTCTAGTTTCTGCATCCCAAGTCTGCATATCTTTCATAGACCTAGAACGAAATTCTGCCCACGAATTTGCGGCAGTTCTGTAATCCGCTAAAGCTTTGTCTACTCTTTCATTTGCCTGCTTGCCTAACGTATACAATTGTTCAAAAGGAATTGGAACGTAAGTGTCTATAAATTGCGCTTGTGCAGGACTATCATATCTATTTACTGCCATAACTATACTGTTAAACTATCAACTAAACTATTTACTGTACCATATCTTAAGAAATTCTGTAAGTAAGGTAATATCTGACGATCTCTACGTGCTTGATTACGCATTTTCTCTTTAGTCTGAGACCATTGACCTAACTGACCGGCAGCAGTAGCACCAAAGTTTCTTGCAGCAGCTCTATTGCGAGCATTTAAATCATTAGTAAGTACAGTGTTCTGTACATATTGCTGACCTAAATTGTTCATCATATTAGCATATTCACCTAAATACTGATTGTTAGCATTGTCTCTATTAGCATATACGGAGGCATTTTGAGCGTATTCTCCAGTAGCCAATTGATTACCATATGCGATATTCATACCAGTGTTAGGATTAAGTCTAGCCATATTATTTCGAGCAATTGCTCTAGATCTTCTATTAGCTGCAAGAGTAGGTTCTATATTAACTCTACGACTAGCCATTGCTCTGTTGATAGCTCCTGTGTAAGGATTGATTACAGGATCTTCTACTTCAGGTTTACGTCTGCTTTGAATCCAATTATACAGTATTGGAGATAAACCAGACAAACTACCAAAGTCTGTTGAAATTACATTAGGTTTGTTTTGATTCTTGTTAACTGAAGGTAAACTTAATCCTATTTTTTCTGCTACAGGTGTTTTTGCAGTAATCCCTAAAGATGGAGCTTGTAATAATTCTGGAACTGGGGTTTTGGTAATAGTTTCGGGTGTTACTACGTTCTTACTAATATTAGTTTTTTTAGTTTTTGGTGTAACTGTAATTGCAACATTATTGTTTGCTGTAGGAACCAATTCTGGAACTGGGGTTTCTAGTGAATTGTATGCAGACACATTTGTGTTTACTGGAATAGTTTCCCCAGTAATAGCATCAACACCGTTGGTTTCTAAATTACGATACGTATATGTTCTACCAGGTGCCGGTCCTGCTTCTGGCACTATTCCTTCTGCCCAATTAAGATTATCTAGATACTCACCAACTGGAGCATCCCAATTTGAATTTTCAGTTGCACCCAAACCGGCTCTGTTCTTTGTGCGATTAAATGCTGTTGCAAGTGTACTATTAACAGCAGTCCCTTTTACAGGGGAGGTGAAAAAATCACTAATCGCTTCTCCTAATTTACCAATCCAATCACTGTTGAGTACGTTTTTAGCTGCTTGTTTTTTCGCATCAGATCTAGCCGTACCCGTTTGATTAGAATTAAATTCATCAACAAGCCATTGAGCTAATTTTGATCTTTTACCATCTGCATATGTAGGTATTCCTTTTACTTTAGGCTTAATACCTTTTTTAGCTTTAATCGCTTCTTGTTCTGTAAGCAATTGCTCATACATTGCATTTGCATTTATCTGATTTAATCTATCAGCATTACGAGCAAATATGTCTTTTCCTTTACTTCCTTTAGTCATATTAACTAATTTTTTACCTTCTTGTGCAAATGTTTTATTTGTACCCGGTCTTTTAATTTTATCTGATAGAACAGAATCAAGATTAGAAGCATCTACTAAATGATTATCCGTACCAGGTTTATTATTGGGTACTTGTACAATGTTTCCTGAATCATCTCTGATTATTTCATTATTATCTAAGTAAGCTAAATCAGATAATACACCACCATTCTCAAAGGTATACGCTAATGGATTTTCATCCCAGTACTCTTGTTCATATGTAGCAGCATTACCTTTACCCATTGCAATTTCTTTAGCGTTCTCTTTGATTCGTTTCTGTTTTGCTATTGCACCTTTTCTAAATAGACCTGATACCAAGTTACCAATGCCACCAGCTGCCCCACCGATAACTGCGCCAATGGGACCAGCAGCCATACCTATAGAAGCACCTTTGGCAGCACCACCTAAGGCACTGCCAGCAATGTCAAATCCAGATCCTTCTTCAGAAAAACCTTGCATCCCAGCTCCTAACACAGAAGCTAATTCAAGTCCTTGATCTATTCCAAAAGCGTATGCTGGAACTTTCTTTTTGTTTATTTTCTTTTTCATATTAAATTAATGAATATCTGTATGCTGTACTAATATAAGGAAGCTTGAAAGTATTACCACCATTACAGTCATACTTGTAATGGCATATTAGATATTTTCCTTTCATCCTATCTCTATACGACTTATTTACTAATTCTTCAGCTTCATTTAACTCTCTACTACTACGAGGGATGCAAAATTTATAAGTATCTTCTCTGTAATCTATATCATTTTGAGTAAGAGTAAAACTAGTTTGTCTTTTGGTTTCAAAGTATATATTGTCAAAGTTAGTTTTGTAAGTAAAATCTCCGCCATATTCTACATTATCAAATGTTTTGGTTTGAGGATACTTGTCATTTACAATGAATCTAACATAAGATACTTTGTCATTACCAGTAAACATGTCTAACTCGTTGCCAGAATTATACTTAAATACAGCCAATCCTTTGTATATAATTAATTTATCTGTGAATTCAGCGTACCAATCTGGTTTATATGTGTAGAATGAAGTAAAAGCTCCAACTTGTTCGTTGAACGCCAATGTTTTATCTTCTAGAGTAAATAGTACTTCATTATATTTCTTATCATATACGGATATAGGATCATTCGTAATAATGTCTTTATTGTCATGTAAATAAGATTGTACACCTTTTAGCTTAGATACAGTACGTAATTGATTATCAAATCCACATATTTCATTTCTATCTGCATCATACCAGTATACAGTACTATCTGATTGTGTTGCAGTTCTTAATTGATTTTCTTTAGAACCATTCTTAGTAGTTAGATAATCGTATCGAGTTAATACACCCCCTGTACCTAAAGTAAGAGCACTAGCATTATTATCTTGAATAAGAGAACGTTCGTTTACAGCAAGTGTGCCAAAAGCGTCAGTTTGCCAAAACAATAGATTATTCTTAAACAGTTTCATGTTGTTTATAGAACCGAATCTAGTATCTACATCCAGATAATTAGCAACCCTAAATTTAGTCCATGAATCAGTTACCTCAAGATTCGTCTTTGGTTCTGAATTCATTACTCTTGTATCTGTATGAAGATTATCTATACTGTAGATAGATTTACTAACATAATTCTTTACTCTAGGTTGTGCAGAGTAAGCGTCATTGTAAGCATATAATGGTGTGTTCTGTACGTAGATAGTACCAACTTGAACTATGTCGTTCTCTGCAAAATGATTAGCATAACCAGTACCTGATTCGTATGTTTTAGAAGTAGATACAGTGTCTGTTCTTAATGAAAGATTCACAGAAGATTCTAATGGGATGTATGCACCATTATAAACTCTATTTCTTTCATTATCCGGTTGTGCATAGTTATCACTAGCATTGTGATATGCAAACATACCATTAGCATAATCTAATACACCTACGTAAGTATCTCCACCAAATACGTTAGCTTTTGTACTTCCTGTAACATCTTTTAAATTTATATAATTACCAGTGCTAATGTAAGTAGAATTCTGTCTTGCTGCATAACTATTTCCACCATATGGAGTTACAGATTGCTTTAAATTTGCAATAAGAATCGCATTAGCTGTTTCCGCACCACCTGTTATTAAAGCATTATGTTGTGTCATAGTGTCACTTTGAAATATGGCACAGACGCCGTGAGGACCAACTTTGCGTACATTGTTATCATCATAGTCAGTAGCCCTTGAAACATCACCATACATCCAGTTGTAGTAAACCATGCTACCAATGTTGGTAGCTTTAGTTTTCCAAGCGTCATTATCTAAATCAAAGGGATCTGTATTTGTTGCTATTGCTATACTTTGGATTGTAGCGGAATCGAAATTACCTGTATTCTTATTATAGTATTTAGCTAGAGTTGCATCATACCAAGCTTCTGCACCCATGTAAATAGCATTATTTGCAGTAGATTTTTTCATTGAATCGCCTAATGCATCAGCATATTCAAATGCCCAACCTGAGTTTTTAGCCCAGCTTGTAGTAGTATTTGTTGATATAGTTTTAAGATCGTGTTTAGAAGCTTTTGCACCCACTAATACTTTAGCTTTGTTATCACTTACACCTACTGTATTCTTAGCAGGAGTACCGTTACCCATGTCTCCATCTGGAGTAATGGAAGATCTTAAACTGTAGATACCTTTTACTTCAGTAGCTCTGTTAATTATTTCTGCTGCATTTTCTCTATTAACACATATGTCTGGTGATATAAACATAAAATACTCACTAGAATTCTGACTACTAAAGTCAAATGCGTGAGCATATTTATTATTTTGTGACACCATACCATGTGTTGAAGAATATGTAAGGTATGGAAAAGCTGTTAAGATATTCGTATTATCATAGTTACAAACACAGCTTACAGCTCCTTGCATAAGAATAGTTCTGTCAGAAATGGTTCTTTCACATCTTACTATTTCATAACCAGTAATCTTCTTACTCTGGATTAAATCGCTTGGGATATTAATTGTAAACTGGACACCTAGTGGATGAGTTACAACTTCCAAACTGTTAGTAGTAGTACCACCAATGTTAACACGCATACCTGAAGTAAAAATGTTATAACCTGGTGTATTACCTTTAGGGAATTTTATATCTGCAATCCAGTGTGCTGAAGATGCTATGTTTTCCTCATTGTAAAACACAATAGCAAAGCGGTATATTTCATCACGCATATAACTTCTTGCCAGAGATTCTGCTTCACTGTTACTGTAGTTTAATACTTTTGCAGTAGAATCAGCAAATGATAAAGAACCAGCATCAGCCCAAGAACCATCTTCTTCAATTGTGTACAAATCTAAAGCAGATGCTGTACGCGCTTTTGCGCTTAAATCAAATGAGTCTTCTGCATAACCAGTCCTTGAAGTAGGAGCATCGCTTTCTATCAAGTTTGTTTTTATAAATCTGTATGAAATGTTTACGCCAGTACCACCATATACATATTTACCTGTGGAATCAGTTGTGTACAAATATTCACTTGTATCATCATAATTTGCAGGACATATGCAATCGTGATCAATATCTGGTGCTTTGGTTCCATTTAACAGTTCTGTAATAGAACATGTAAATGCAGCCTTACCTGAAGTGGATGTAAGCAATATTTGACCTGATTTATCGCATCTAAACGCTCTTGCATCAAATTCTTCATCACTTATATCCCATGTCTGTTCAGTAATATTAGCTGCAAATAGCATGTTGTCTTTAGACTCCAATACTTTGGGTGTAAACAGATAAGTGCTTAAACCATTGAATTCTTCTAGAGTAAGCTCATCAATTACAGAACCACCTTTATCTTCATAAATTAATGTGCTATTTGAAATACTTATTTCATCTATGACTGTTATTACTGGTTCTGCAGTATTGCTAGAGTAATATATAGAGATGATTCGTGCTCTACTAAAAGAGCTAGTATCAACAGTAGTTTGTAACTTAATGGATTTGTTAGTAATTTCTTCTTTGGTACTTCCATAAATATCGTGACTGTTAGTATTTTCTAGAGTTTTTGATACAGTAATGATAGGAGATAATGCTGATACAGATGTTTCCGATGTTCTTGGATTAAACAGTTGATAGCAATATTGATACTTACCTGCTTTAAGACCACCTGTACCTAAACCTTTAAAAAATAAAGGTGGTAATTGACTTTTAGGTGAGATATTTAAAGCATCGACATTCAAATTAGGATGAGTTGTAGCCACATTTAACACCCTTATTTGATGTTTACCGTCACACCAGTATATCTTTACTAAATCATCAGATTCCCATTTACACACACTACTGACTGCATAATGACCATCAACCGATGGAATATCCAATGCTGCACCAGTAGCTATGGTGGTTACTACAGGATCTGTTTCCGATGCACCAAAGTCATACCTATAGATATTGAAGTTAGAACCTTTTTTTGTAAAAACAATTGCCCAATCTCTAATAGTATTTACATGAACGATGGTTTCCCCACTTAAATTTAAAGTAGGATTAAGCCTTAGTACTCCTTCAATGTTCTGCATTACTCCAGTAGAACAATTATCATTAGCAATGATACGAATGTTTTCAGCCCATTGATATTGATCTGAACTTATGACAGAATAATCCAGATCACAGTTCATACCTTTTATCCACGTATTTGTTTGTCTTTGTGCATTCATTATCTATTACCGTTATAAATTATTTGACGTTCACCTGTGTGACTGTAGAAAGTATTATGATCTCTAAATTCAGGAACAAGTTTATTCCAATTATTTTTTATAGACTCCAAACCGTCTTCATTTGGCATTAATGCTTCAGCATAGGCTTGATTTCTATAGAAATTCCAAGACCTACGAATGTCATAATATGTTTCTCTATTCATTCTACCATTAAGATAATCTGGATATTTTAGTTTCATCGTGACATACCAATACAAAGCTTCAGTGTATGAAGTCATATCTGGAATTAAAGCATAACCATCTTCATCTGTATAAATTCCACTGTACGATAGTTTAAGATAACCACATGGAGCATTACACATAATGTAACCGGGTTTAACCGTATACTGTATACCCAAACTAGGATTTGCTGTATCAAAATGAAAAGGATGATGGTCACCAGTAGTATATTGATTAATTAGATTAGATACTATGGTCCTGAGGTTTTGATTTGTATTAAGCATTTCAATTGCCTCAGTTTTATCAATGTTGCCATACATATCTACTACTAAATTAACCATCACGTCATTTTGTACAATCATATTGGGATCACAATGTTCACATTTACAGTCATGTCTACATTCCTTAGTACGACCAAAATGATCACAACAATCATGACAACAATCGTCATAATTCCATACAGCAAATGAACCTGTGGCTTTCCTTGTTGGAAACCACGGTCCATCACAATTAAATGAATATGCTACTTGATGAAGCTGATGTAGATCACATGGTATTTGTGCTTGATGGTTATGTATTTCTACTGTTTTTACTTTGGGTTCTAATTGTGTTATTGCACCAATCTTCTCCATTCCCTCAGCAATCCATTCGCGTACATCTGTAATCTTTATATCATCTTCTTTCAAATCAAGATCTGCGATTATCTTAGCTATGACAGTTTTTGTTGATGTTAATTTCGTTATCATAGTCTTTTATAATTCTACGTAATCTCTTACGTGTTCCTTTAATATTTGTGCCAGATGTCTTTTATTATCCCTAGTCATGACTAATTGATATTTTGTTTTATTTTTAGTAAGCATGTTTTGCTTATTCCAATAAAAACGATATTTAAACCCTCCAGTATGGTCGTTAAGATGATAAATTACTTTATTGTACTTTTTACTCTCGGCATAATCCATTCTTAAACTTTTACCAGTATATTCCTTAGGTTTATGCTTTACTATGGATAATGTACCCATTCTACAAGGTAATCTGACTTCTTTTCCATTTTCAATTATCTCATCTCTTAAGTATCTAAAATAATCTGAAACAATTTGTCTAAATACTTTATAAGAAACCTGATATAAAGGATTATCTTCTACATAGTTACAATAACTATCGTAGAAATCAGCAATCGTATAAGCTTTTCTATTGTATTTAGTTTCTTGCATTCAGTTCATTATTAACGTCGTTCGTACTATTGTTTGTAGTATCACTAGGGACTCGTAACATGATATTCAATTCTCTTTCAAATATCATTTGTTTAATCGTGGGTATCATATTTGCTGGTACTGGATATGGAGTATCATCCCTATCAAAACATTTACCAGCTTGTGTTGGATCTTCTAGTACACCTTCTATTTTTACATATTCAAGATGTTCAGGACCTAGTATATATAAGTAGTTGCCTTTTATGTATGCTATGTAATCGTTGCAAGTGTATTTTCTACTTGTTTGATACTTGGCTTTAGTTTCTGTACCCAGCTGAATTAAATTACCATTCATATCTTTTACAGCAACTAAACCAGAACCAAAATGTAAATCAATGAAATTGGGTATTTCTTCATCTGATTTGTAGTTATAACCACCAGTACAATTACTTACTTTAGATATATGCAAAGGTCCAATAGTTTGTATATACTCTGGATTTATATCTCTATCCTTATCTAGATCCTGTTTAATTAAATATGCTCTATATTGATGTATCCATTGCTCTATCTGTATGCGGGATAGCTTTTCACTTTCGCTAACATCACTATCCCTCACAGTAAGTATGATATCATCAATTATTGTATTTAATGAATTAAATGTCATAATTAATCATTTAAACTGTTTCTACATACAGACCAACAAGAGCAGATAAATCATGAGTTAAAGGTTGTTCACTGTCTCTTGTACATTTATAAATTACTCCATTCTGAATGTAATACTTGTCCTTAAATATTTCCATAGGTGGAGTGTAAAGAATAGGATCATCGATAGTTCCTTTATGATCTTCATCTACTGTTTTCCACAAACTTGCAGTAGCCATAGAAGGTTTCCAGTTTTCCTGCGTGGTGTGGCCCTGGATACACTCCCAAAGAATATCATCAGATAAATACCTTTCTCCCACTTTAACAGTAATACCAGCAATCCATTCTGGATAACAATCTTTTACCTGCAATGCTTCAGCTGGAGTTAATTCATATGTATTTATATTCTTAGCTACTTCTTCATCAAGAATGTTTAAAGCCAATATGCGACTAAAATCTCTGTTAATTACAGGTTCTTCTCCTTCCGGATAAGTCCATTCGTCGCTTGATAAAAGATTAATAAATTCCGGATCGCTAAACGAATATCTCGGAAAATCTTCGTCACTAAATGGTAACAGCATCTCTTCGTGCAGGATCACTTTGCTTTGATCTACACTTGTTCTCATTTCGGGTAAAATCTCAATACCGTGGGACTTTGCCCATACAATGTCTACAATTGCGTATGTCATAATTATTTTGCTTTTAGGGTTTGTAAATAGATGTAGGCTTTTATCATATATTCTTTGGATAGGACTTTTTCAGCATACATTGCGATATTTTTAAATGCTACCTTGGAAAAAGCATTGTTAGCAGAACCCATAACAAAGTCAGATGTTTTCGAAGCTCCATTGCCGTTTTTGTCGTCTACGTATTCTTTCCAATTATGATCGTATGCTAATCCTTCCGAATCGAATGCTGTGAGAGATTTTATATCATTAAAAACTGTTGCTGAATTGTCTCGCCTACAGTAAAAAGATAATCCTTTTATATTCGAATAAAGGAAAAAATCAGCATTTTTAAAAAGCCCTGATATTGCAGTAGTGTTGTCAAGTAATTCCCATTCTCCCACAACAGTAAATTTCTCGCTCAAGGTAAAATTATCAGATGTCCTGACATAATCATCCACCCCGTCAGTCACTAAGTAGCCTTCGTGATCGGGGATGATATCTACAGTATAGTTTGTTTCAGAATTTTTAACCACACTACTGCCCCATACAGAGATTTGATCTTCGCCAGTATATTCATATGTAAAAACATAAGTACCATCTTTTGTATAAATTTCCTTATCAATTTGCTTATCTTGACTATTCCTTATTGTCATAGCAAATTGTTCACCATTAGCCTCAGATAAACCTGTTAGTACAAATTTGATTCTTATGTTTTTTATATTATCGGTCGGAGTAAATCGAAGGGCAATTATCTCGTACGGGAATTCATATTTAGACTTCGTTGTCGGGTACTCCCCATATCCACTATTCCCTGCAAACCCAAAATTAGATAGAACGAGATTATTACCATTACCCGTAATGTTGGCAATGGTAGCCCTATCTGTGTCTTCATTGGATTTCCCAACCACTGTCCACGCTTGGTTGAAAAAGAGCCAAGGGTAGGTTTTGACAAAGTAGTTTTTGATCTTGGTCAGTTCTTCTTCGGTCGCGTCGTGATCAAGGATGATAAGTTCCCAAATGGCAACTTTAGAAACGGTTGGGAAATCTTTGTTTCCCTTCCCAACTACCAATTCATTACTTCCTATAAAACTCCCAGGTTTTATATTTTTACCATTATATAGTTTAGATGTTTGATAGGAAAATGGGGACTTTCCCCTATCAACAGAAGACACGTGCCCAAAAGAAATTGCCACATTAAGAAAATTGATTCTTAAATTGTTATACTCAAACAAAAATGCACCATCCTGACCCCAATTTTTACAGTTAGAAACCAATGCCGTTGAATCATTTTTTTCTTCTATCCACTGTCTCAACGCCACAACCGTATATCCCTTTTCTTTCGTCAGGATAGGAAAATTTTCACAGATACCATAATCATCTACACCATCAAAAACAAGCGCACCAGCGTAATAAGGTAAAATCTTGACAGTAAAAGTAGTTCTATCTCCACCAGTTCCATTATACCCTATCATATACAACTTAGTTGCATCATCTTCGGATTTGTACTCAAAATGATAAATTCCGTCTTTCGTATATGTTTCTCTTTTTATTCTTTTTTCAGTACCTGACTCTCTGATATCAAGATTAAAAGTTACACCCGAATTTTCATCAAGACCAATCAGTTGAAAATAGACATCATATTCCTTAGTTGAGACTGATGGATCAGTAAAATTTAAACTATAAATATCAGGGGTATAACTAAAAGTCTCTTTAGATAGCGAATACCCACCACAACCGCTCATTCCATTCCAAGCGAAATTCTTGAAAGTTAAGAACCTGCCCTTTCCATCTGCGTCCTCCAACCTTGGATTCTTGGACATCTGTTCATTGGTGAGCCCTTTGAAACTCCATCTCGTTACATCACCTGATAACGTTGGGAAAGCATCTTCAGGAGTATATAGACCGTATTTACGTTGAGCCTGTTCCTCCATCAGCTTAATGTAATCTGTATACCATTGCTTATAATCTAATACAGGACCTGCTACGCTTATAGACTTATCAGTATCTTCTACATGTGTCACATAATGTTTCTTCATACTTATAAGTTATTTATTGTTATTGTTATTTTCTCATTATTATTTGTTGCCTTTTGAAGCATTGGTAGCAATTTGTTATAAGCTACAGTAGAATTAGATATCCAATCTTCAGTAATACCATCCCATGTACCTACTAATATACAACCACTGGAATCTCTAGCACTAGAATTCCCGGTATGTATGCGTATACCTAAGAAATGAGGTACATTAAGTATTTCAGGCATAATGCGTTTAAAACGATTAGAATAGCTTAATTTCACTTCATACGTACCAGCAGGTACAGCAGTATCCCCATACACCTTTTCCTTGCATTTACATGCAATTCCTTTAGGTGTATTAGGACATACTTCAGGTAATGGTCTTACTGGATCTTCAAGTGTATCCGATATATACGCACCATCTACATATAACTCCCCAATAGTATATTCATTAGTACGAAATATTCTATCCAATCTGAGTTCCATTATACAGTAGGTGTTTCTAATGCAGCAACTCTATCTTCTAAACTGTTTACTTTAAGAGTTAACGCAGTGATTAATTCTCTTACTTCAGAATCACTATAATTAGTCAAACTAGCAAGTTTAGTCTTTTCCTCAGTAGTATAATCATTAGTGGATAAATCTTTACCAGGTACTTTATCTACTTTGTTCTTAACGTCTGTTTGAAGTTGTTTTACATCTTCTTTCAACTCAGTAATATCGCCAGTGGCTTTACTGTTTACGTAAACCCAATCTTTACCATTAAAGTATTTCAGATCACCACCATTCGGGTTAGATGCTAAATCAGCCCAATACTTAACAGATGCAGGATTAGGTTTAATTGTGCTTCCTAATATATCGTATTTATTATTGTATGTACTCATATAATATTAAAATAAAAAAGGTTGACTAAATAGCCAACCTTTGTGTTTTAGATTTCAATTTGTTTCTCCTCAGATGAGGGGGTTTCTATTTTAACCTCTGGACGAACAGTAGTTACATTTTGTAAAAGTTGCTTAAGCTCTTTCACTTCAGCTTTTAATTCATCAAGTTCTTTGAAATCTTTTGTCACATTGGTTGTTATGTCCGGAGTTGTATTAAGTAATTTTAAGATGTCTTCACATCTCCTCATCTCTTCATCGTATTTTAATACGCTTTCCTTTTTAACTTTACAGTCATTATAGGATTGCTTAACCATATCTACAATTTGAGTTTTATCTGTAGCTATAGTAAGTCCGATGGTAGAATCGGTCATCATTGTTTTATCTTCAGATACTGACAGTTTCTTCTGCTCACCGTCACAAGAGATAACTAAATCTACAAGCTTACGCCTATTCTGCATAGGCATTGGGAATTGACCTGGTGGCAATGGTTCATCATAGGGTTTTGATACACTTACTACTTTACCTAAACTGTATGTAGTACTCTTTTTAAAAGTACCTGTAATCTCGAGTACGTGTATATTTGTACCCGGCGTTAACTGTGAGAATGTCATATCTTTAAGTTTAAAAAGATATGGGCAGGTATTACTCGCTGCCCATATACTTAGTTAATATATATTAGGCAGCTGGAGCTGCAGCCACAGTGTAATGATTCATAACCTGAATAACATTATCGCATTTATTATAATAAACCCAATATCTGTTACCAGCAGAGATTTCAGAACCAACTAATGGTGTGCTATCTCCTTTTACTACAGGTATGTTGTTGTTATTTGAAGCAGTGCTTACTGAACCAGTAGTAGATACAAACACAGGAAGTGTTGCACTAGCAGTGGCAGGAGTATGTCTAACCTCTAATACAAATACACCTTCTCTAGGAAGTCTACACCACACTTTAGGACAGATACCCAGAACTGTAGATTCTGTTGAATCGCTCACGCTTATTGTATTGATTTTCGGTATTACTTGGTCTAAAATACGAACAGTATTGTTACGTCCAAAGTAAGGATTAAACATGAAAGGAAACATAATTACCTCCTTTCTTATTAACCACAACAGCTATCACCGTATCCGTAACCGTTGTAACCATAACCTGTCAACCCACCATTACATCCATAAGGGTTACATGTAATATAAGCAGGTACTGGAACAGGTCTAATCTGATTTACAATATTCTGTGTCTGTTGCTGAGACAATGCGGACATTTGATAAGCCTGTTTTTCATCACGCAAATTGTCAATCTTATTCTGCATTTCTCTCATTTCTAACTGACAGAACTTATCATTGATCATTTGTGTCTGTGCATCGATCTTAGCACCAATTACATTGAATTTAGTTGCATTATCAGACATTAAAGTATTAAAGCCTGAAGTAATAGCATTCTGCAATGTATTAGTCTGTTGACAGATAGATAATCTGTTATCAGCATTCATCTGAGTTAAGTTCAAGTTAACTGAATCGATAGAACGCTGAGTCGTGCAGCAACAATCACTAATTGCTTTGATAACGTTGCAATCACCTGCGTTAACAGCGTTGATTACTCTTTCTGCAGAGAAGCCTACTTCACCACCAACTTTACCAATTGCATTCTGGATTGAACACAAAGCGTTGTCAATTGATTTAACGTCACAGTTCAAGTTAGTAGACAAGGTATTGATTGCATCCTTGTTACCGTTGATAGCCTGCATTAACAAATCAGTATTGTTGTTCTGGTTACCCATAGCGGCTAAACGAGCGAAGTCAGAGTTGGTTTCAGCTTGGTTGCCACGACCGAAGCCGTTGCCACCCCATCCGCCCCACATCCAGAAGAGCACGATGATGAAAATCCACCACCAACCACCATTACCACCGAACATACCATTACCGTTGTTCATCATAGCCATCAAAGCAGCAGGATCAAAACCTTTATTAGCATTTTGCATCAAAGCAGCGATACCGGGGTCAATACCACCACGGTCTACAATTATTCTTTCGTTTTCTAACATAATGATTTATTTTTTAATTGATTTATTTATTTTGATAATTAGAAATATCTAACAGATGTGTTGCGAGAATCTCTATCTCTTTTCATATCTTCTTCGCGTCTATCTCTATCCATTCTATTTCTTTCAGGATAAGCATAACGATCAGAATATTCATATTCGTCCTCTATTTCATATCTAGAGTAAGGATATGACATTCTACCAGAAGATCTTCTTTCTCTACCATATTTATAATCTGAATCATATTCACGATCATGAGACATATGTTCATATGCTTTATAATCATTATCTTCATCATCACACATTATATAAACATAGTAATGCCACATCTTGCCTTCTGAGATGTCTTTGTCACAAATCCAAGCTTTGGTAAGTTCTGCAAAATGTTTGGTACTAGCTCCACCAGTTATTGCTACAACAGCTTTATAAAAATCTGAGTAGATCATATTCATGGCTACATACCAGTCCCATTTATTGTGTTTCTCTGATTTTAAATTTATGCCCATTTGATTGGCAATGGACGTTGTCTCTTCAACTGTCCAATGAGGGCCTTTTGATCCATCCTCATTTTCCATGCCTTCTACTGCGTATTTAGCATGTTCCTCATCAAAGTGAGGGCCATTTATAGCTTCATATACATTAGCACAGAGTTCTGATTTAAGTATTCTGAAGCCCTTTTCCAACAGATTATCTTCATGTTTATCCATAGCTTTACCCAATTTAGTTAAAGCTTCTGTTGGGGAAGGATGGCGTTTAATTTGATCTAATATTCTACTTAAGTGCATAGTTTCAATTTATTTATTGATTAATATTAAATTGAAATATTTTGCAAATTACTTTGTAATTTTGATAACCCGAGTATCTAATACTCTTATTAAATCGTTAGAATTGATAATTTTGTAAGATTCGACTTTATCTTTTTTAAAGTCAAAATGTATTAACCGTTGAAACCAGTTTTTATATTTCTTTCTATATACTTTTTCTTCGGTTATAAATAAATCTTGATGATTATATATCTCTGGAATACAGGTTATAACTGAATCCATTCTATTTATTTTGATTGTAGTCAATGGATTTGACTGAAGTTCTACGTAGAAGTTTCTATCCACAGGTATTGTATTTACTATAGTATCTGTCAATACTGTGGACATACTCATTACTTCTTTTAACTTCTTATCTTTTATTTTAAGTTGATCTTGTACTTTTGATAATTCTTGTATTAGACTATCATTGGAATGTTTAAAATCTGATATGTCTAATTGTAATACTCTATTAGCTTCATATTGATTATTTAGCATTGATTGATAAGCTTCAATATTGTTTTTAGCTTTACTTAGGTCATTATCTAAACTATTTACTTTAGACCTTAATACATAATTAGTAACACCTAAGTAAGATATAAGTCCTATTATCAATACTCTAAGATAGCTCATATTATTTAATCTTTTTAACCAATTTCTTAATCTTTGGTAAATCTTCTTTATCAATTGTAATATCCAAGTACTTCTCACCTTTTTTCTTTAAGAATTTAGAGAATAATTTCCAAGGTCCTGTGGGATCTAATGTATGAAGATTTTCAATCATTGACCACAGTTCTACACCGGCAATCAAACCTGCAAAACCTTCTACCAGATGAGCACTAAATGAAGTTAGTATATATTGATCAACAAGATGACCACAGCTAATCATTAAAGTACTGAAACATAATTTCTTTATAGTTGTCCAAGCTCTTCTTGATTCTATTTTGTCTCCTTTACTTAAGGATACCCTAATGCCGAGGATCATGTCAATAATGATCAACACGCCTACAGAAACAATAGGTATCCAAATAGGTATAAAGAAAGTACTCAATACACTTGCTAAACTTGTACTTATACAAGTAAGTAATTTAGCAGGTCCATCGCTTACTATTTCTCTAAAGTAATTCATTGTAGAAACACTTGATGCTTTTATAATTATCTCATTTAATATACGGTACATGTTGATTGCAAATATTTGAAAAACAAAACGCTAGACAAAACTTTTTGAAAGAAATGCTAGCGTTCTGAAAAAATTATATGATACTTAGAGCTTGATATACTGATAAACGGTATCAATACTCAAAAGTTCTCTTTCAAAATATCACTATTATTGTCCTAATAGCGGTTATTAATTATGTAGTTTCTACTTCTTTGTTACCTTTATATGGTAGTAAGGCTAAAGGGACATTATTATAAAAGTTGGTTTTGGATGCAGAAGCCACAACTTTGGTACTCATATCATATGCATATTCTGTTGTCGGGGTGCTTGAGGTTGAAGTCCAGTAATATGTAACACCTGTAGTATTGAAATTATTTAGTCCAATTAAAGCAGAATAGGAATTGATTGTGTCTACATTTTCTACTATTTTGCTCCATTCACCAAGAGATCCTATAAAACCTGTAGAACCATTACCAATTGAAAAATTTGTAGCGTCTGCTGCTGCGTGTTCTGTACTCTGTTTTAATAGTAATTTCGTATTAATTCTTCCAGCATAATCTTTCAAAGCGTAGTCAGAATTTCCAACCGCATAAAGCATGTTTGCATTACTTGTTGGACTGAAAATTTTTCTTCTGGCTCTTACTTTAGAAATCAGAAATTGAGTTTCATCGGTTACTAGGGCAATACCTATCGCATCTGATGATGCTTTACCAGAAGCTGTCCATTGTGTATCTGTATAATAATTATTGTCCTTATCGCATATATAGATCCCATTATCTATGTGATTATATTCCACTGTACAGAACGGACGTACCCAACCAACAGAACTTTTATATGGCGAACTAATATAAACATTTGTACTGGCACCCATTTGATAAGCCGAATTTAAGTCTCTTTGAGTAGAACATATTATAGGGTCTTCACCTGTATCTTCTAGTGTTGTTCCACCAGCAGTCTGCAGAGCATCCGTTAAATCTGTAAAACTAACACAAGAAGCCATTAGTTGTCCTAAGGCAGGTAAATACCAACTACCTGCGGGAAAACCTTCTGTAGAATATTTAGCACAAGCTTTAGCTGCTAATGCAGAATCACCCAATTGTGTAATGATTTTTTCAGTGTTACTTTTACCATTGAAATCTAGTCTGGCTACAGCTTTATCTTTAGTGGTTACTATATCTGTAATTAATGTCCCAGTACCGCCAAAAATAGTTTTATTAGTGGTCGCATTATGTAACGCCATAAAATCAAAGTCCATACTGCGTACATCTGTAATAACACCAACACAAGTTTTAGACGTATCATATAAGGTTGACCAAGTTCCATCACTATATACAAAGTCATACACTTTAGGTCTATAAAGAACTTTGTGTGGATAAATTTTAGTACTACCCAAATACATTGCAGTTACAGAAGTACTACCAACATATGCGTTTTTAATATCTAAATTTGTCATCCTGTAATTATATAAAGAGTGCTACTTTTTTTTGAAGATAGCGAGTTATATGCAGATTGAGTCAAAGTCTTTATTTCATACACATTTTCGCTTGCAACTACACGCATTAGATTATTATGCATATCAAACGTATGATCACTGTTGATACCGATTATTATATCCCCAAGACAGCGTTGCAGTGAAATACTGCTGTATAAATCTTGATATGCGTAACTAGAGACGATTGTTATAAGACTGTCTGTAACTTGCATATATGCCGTCATTATAGCATTATTAGTGTTACTGAGGATGAAATTGGTGTTCATGTCATCATAACTCACTTTATATATACTATCTGAATTAGGCATCCAAGATCCAATAGCATTGACGATAGAATTATATTCTGAATCGGTTAATGAAGTTTTACCAGCAGTATCCCAAGCAATATTGTTAATCGCGTTAAGTATTGCATTTTGATTTTGTTGTGGGATTGCAGGAGAATCAATAGATATAGAGTTATATGTTCCAGCATCGGTAAGGAACTTAGTGCCATCGCCCTTGGTGTACAACCCTAAGGTATTATTAATGCCTTGCACAGATTTGGTTGTTCTTGATATCGTAAATGATATTGGACTAAGCTGCATTCCTTGTGTTGTAGCAGTAGCAGTTGTAACTCCAATGAGAATGTTTGAACTATTCACCTTTATTGTCATGGGGAACGTGGTCGAATAGCAGTAAGCAGTACCACATTTCTTATCATAAGCATCTTGTGCTGTCGTAATAAACTCATCCGTAGTAGTACTAACTATATCGCCATTTTCAGTAAACAACGGAGACAGATCTAAATACAGAGCATTAGTAAGATAATTACCTTTAGGTTGATATGTACTAGCTGCATCAGTTTTAGTTAAATAACTCGTAAGATCAACGGTTTCACTAAGTTTATCCCAAGTTGGTGTAGTAGATGTAGCAACATAATTTGCACCAGTGTCTTCGAGATTGTATACATCACCTATTACAACATTTGTAGTAGGTAACGCAGCATAATTAGCTACAGAACCTTTAACGCGGTATACAGATGCGATTGCTGTATTTATTTTCGTATCTACTTGAGACTCTGTGATAATAGTAGGCTTATTCAATATTTGTGCATCACCCGATGTAGCATTCCAGTCTGATTTAACATTTACCTGTGCACCAGTTGCGATACCTGCCAATTTGTTTTTTTCAGCAGTGGTGTAATCATTAGTACTTAACTGTTTACCAGTAACTGCATCTACTTTCTTTGCTAATTCTGCATTGACATATGTAGTATCAGCTTTACCAGATATTTGACTAGTAACATCTACAGAAGCTACAGCGTCATCTACGTACTTTTTAGTTGCAGGATGATAGTCTGTAGTAGGTGTAAAACTTGTAGTGTTGGTCTTTGCAATGTAAAGCGAATTATGATTGTGACTTGTTATACTTCCTGTAAGTACAGCTTCTACATTAGCTTTTGTAACACTTGCATCACTACCAGGTTCTCCTTTATCACCTTTCTCTCCCTGATCTCCTTTTGGCCCCTGTGCCCCAGTACTTCCTGTTTCACCCTTAGGTCCCTGAGCACCAGTTTCACCTTTAGGGCCAGCAGGACCCTGTTCTCCCTGTGGGCCTTTAATATTACCTACATTACTCCATTTAGGATTGGTTGTTACATTACCGTTTTCGCCAACGTATACATATAGATTACCAGATATTAGATAAGCATCCCCTTCTGTACCAGTAGATGGTAAATCAGATTCTGCTGACAATTCACCTTTTATGTTTACTCCAGTTCCATTGTCCCCTTTGTCACCCTTATCACCTTTAGTTCCTTTAGGTATACCAAAATTAAATATAGCTGCACTTGATGTACCAGAATTTGTTATTGTTACAGATGCAGTAGGGTCTAAAGTAGTAACAGTACCTAAAGTAATAGTAGCAGCAGTGCCTGGATCACCTTTAGCTCCAGTTTCTCCTTTTGCTCCTTGACTACCAGTATCACCTTTTTCACCTTTGTCGCCTTTTACACCCTGAATGCCTTGGTCTCCCTTTTCGCCTTTTTCACCTTGAACACCTTGGACACCTTGAATACCTTGTGAACCTGTAGCTCCTTTATCTCCCTTATCTCCTTTTTCTCCTTTTAATGAAGTTAACCATGCATTTTCATCTCCTTCAAAGCCATGTTGAACAGCAACCTGATATGCAGATAAACCTTGGATACCTTGAGCACCAGAGAGATCTGATATAAACTTCCACTCACTATCGCCTTTTAAATACAAACGAGAGTCTTCTTCATCCTGTACATTGCCAGTGTCTATCATTACAAATTGTCCTATACTCACTTCAGGATCATTGTAATTAAGTTTCATATTAGCAACAGAAGGATATGTTTTAACTATAGTAAAAGCATCACCAACAGCTTTAATACCTGTATCTGTATATTTCTTTTTGTCATAGTCATAGAATCTCCAAGTATCGTTAACGATCATAGGTGGATTTTCTACCATTTCTGTAGCTTGAGTTAAAGCTTTATTAGCATCATCTACTGCATTTATAGCAGAGATGATTTGATTACTAAAGTCTTCTTCAGAACCCTCAAAACCATTATCTACAGCGTAGTCATATGCAGTCTTACCGTAAGCTTGTGCTTTACTATCTACATATTCACCTGAAAGACTATCGAAGATATACCAGTTACCATTTTCACCTACATAAGGATTCTTACCGGTTGCTTCTATGCCAGTATCACGATTATCTATCCACCAGTTACCATTAGACCCAATCTTTGGAGCTACTGCATCCTCACTGGTGGTATCTGTTAATTTAACCCATGACTTAATATCTGGGTTAAATACTTTAATTACCTTACCTTTTGAATTTGCTCCCAAGTCTATCCAGTACCCAACTTCATTAGAGTTAGGTACTGTATAACTTGCAAAGAATTCATAATATACATTATTCTTTATCATACTATTCTGTAATATAAGGATTTGCTTCTTCTATTTCTAACACGGCTTGTTTCCAATCTTGATATGCTTTCGCAGCTGCTGTTTCGTCACCAAATTCTTTATATTTTATATACGCCATATAAAGTTTATCAGATTTAGATATGTATTTATCTTCTCTTATTTTTTTTATATGACTGTTAATTAAATCAAGATTTGGTGTGCGCAGATTGTATATTGCCATTGGATCATCTACAACATAATCTGCATACTTTAGATAAAATGCACTTTGTTCTTCATTTAACAAAAACATTTTATCATCATCTGTAAGCTCATCTATAGATGTTACAATTTTGTCGGCTAAGTAATTATAAAGAAAATCTTTATTTATTGCTCCTGCACTATTTCTAGTTATATAATAAACTTCCATAATTTTAATAAGAGAAAATATAAACAATAAATTTATTTACATCATGCGCATTGCCGTCTGTATCAAACCACATCACATCAAACTTTCCAGAGCTTAAGAATCCTATTTGGCAATTACCTCGGAACGCACTACTAACAGTGGTGGTACTATTATAAATTTGACACACTGGTGCATAAACTGTAGATGCTGGTGTAAAGTTGACAGTGTATCTTCCTGTGGCTGCTTTAGAAACAGTTGCTGTAAATCCTTTGGTTCTAAAGAAATATGCAGCAATTGGGGAAGGGTTTGTATTTACCATAATTGCTGCTTTCAAACCGGGAATTGAAAAATTATCAGATGTGATATTAGATGCAACCAAAGAAGTACAAGTCACATCCCCTGTAAATTTACCATTGTTAGCAACCATACTACCATTGTCGTATACCCTAAATGGAGCACTTGTTCGATTACCGTGATTTGTACCAGCCCAAATTCTAACAGAATCTGTTGCTGTTCCAACCCCCGTTAAACCAGCTCTAGACGAGTAAGTACCATCACCAACGGTAATAATACCATCTGCCCAAAGTTTTAAAGGAGCATTACCATTAATAATTTTATTACCGTTGCTATCGGTTGTTGCACCTTTATTTTTACCAGTACCGGCAGCTAAAAACGGTGATAATCCATCTGTAGCAGGATAAAAACAAACGATATCATTCGTGGATCTAAAATAACTACTAGTAGCAGGACTGAAACGCCAACCTCCTATTGTAGCTTCTTCAGCAAATAGTACACCTGTAGCAATGTTTTCAAAAGAATTTAATTGCTTCCATTTAGAAGCCGCCCAAGTTCCAGTAATAGTTGAAGCATTAGCCATATAGTATACCTTATTATAAGTAACCACATCCACTAAATCAGATGTTTTATAATAAGTTTTACTTTTATCATACTCGCCTCTAAAGTTTAAACCAGGACCCGTATCTCCTTTTGGTCCAGTGCTACCCGGATTTCCTTGTTCTCCTTGTGGACCCTGTGCCCCTTGTTCTCCGTCTTTACCTGATATTTTCGTTGGTAAGGTCCACTGTTCGCCAGATTTAAGCTTACCGGTTTTTCCATCAAACAATGCAGTACTTTTCCATATAGAATATCCACTTGCCGATGGTGCGTCTATATACCAATAATTACCATAACTATAAGTTCCACTAGAAGTTGGTCTTGATGTCATATACGGTCTTGTTGGTTGACTCTCATTTGATCTACAGTAAGCAGATATTTCATAATCTCCAGGAGCACCGCCCTTTGCTTTAGTGATAGTGAAGTCGCAAACATCTACCACAGTACCAGATGCTGATGCTGGTACGTGAAACTCAATTTTAAATATCGTACTATCAAAACTTTTACCAAGTCTTGCTACAGTAAGCTTGTTATTAGTGGCATCTTCTGTTAATTGGTTTTGTGAATTATCATCAACATTGGTGTATGTAATAGAGTATTCACTGCTTTCTAATTTACGAGTACCTTGATACAAATAATAGTTTGTAGAAGCTTTGGCTAATTCTGAACTCTCTACTTCACCCAAATAATTTGCAGCAACGGTATGTGCTTCGTTCGACAATACAGCTCTATAAGGACTCTCACCATCTTTGCCATCATAAAGTTTATTGATGGTAATCATATCAATGTATGTAGAGCCACCAAGTGTTGCCGTACATTCCACTTTAAATGTAACCTCTTTAACACCATTACTAAAGTACGTACCATTAGGCGACACGATAAGTTCTTCAGTTGTTTCGTTTTCAAGTAAAGTCCAAGTATCTGTGCCTACTATTTTCCAATACCAAGCATAAGAGGGAGAAGACATACCATATGCGGTAGCATATAAAGTTATTTGAGAAGGATTTACAGTTCCTTTTGTATCGTATTTGAATACCTGTTCGCCTGTCACTAATACATAACAAGCATCTATACCGTCAAAACCATTCTCACCGTTTTGTACTTTATTTATCCACAAATCCTTAGTAAAGGATAAAGAACCTACATTAATCGTCAATCTTATTCTTGCCGATGGTGAACCCAATGTTGCCAAAGTAACCTTATCTCTGTCAATGGTTACTGTTGCTGTGCCTTCTACTGTTTCTGCAGTAATACTATCAATATATAGAGGATTGGTACCGTGATATGCGTATACATATGTGTAGATATTCGTAATAGTTATCTGAGGATTATTACCTGAAGCATCATAAGGTATAGTCATGTTGCCATTACTTAGGTCGATGTAATAAGCATCTTCCCCTGTAGCACCATCACCTAATTTGGCGATTTGTGTTTCATCATAAAAGGTTTCATCACCACTTGTAACTGTGCAACGAACCATAAAATTGCGTAGATCACCAAACATGTCAGGTCTAACTTCAAGTGTTTGGAAAGTACCAATGGTTTCATTTGTATTCTTGTTAGTCCATATAAAAATAGGATCTTCTATGTTATAAGCATTACAATATAATGTAATAACAGATGGCGTAGGAGTTCCTTCAAAGTTAGGATTATCATACAGAAACAGTCTTTCACCAGTAATCTCTACCCATTTTGCAGTATCAGAACCAGCCGTACCTTTCTCCCCTTTTTCTACTTGTAACAACCACTCATCATTATCTTTACTTGGGATACTTGTGGTTTCAGTGGCAATACACAACCATAGAGAACCACCATACGATACTCTGTCATAATAATAATACGTATTTCCTGGCACATATTGTCCTCTATCAACTGGTACTCTAACTATATCACCAGTTTGCGTAGTTTGCATTAACGTACCAACAAACTTGCTATTTTTACCAATAGAAGTGCGAGATTTATTTACCAAGCTAAAATCATCAATATTATCATACATGGTAATACTGGGGCCATCTGAGCCTCTTGCCGAAATCATAATGGCTGATCTACGGTCTTCATTACCAGGGTATCTGTTACCCAATTGAATGATTTTATCCTTTGGTTCTGGTACAGAACTACCAGGTTCACATACAGAATCTGACAATACCACGTAGTCTTCACCTACTTCAGAAACCATACGCCAGTATCTCTTTACGTTCTGCCCGTCAAATATTTGGCATATAGCTTGGTCTCCAACTACAAATGGATTTCTAACAGTTCCGTCCTGTGTGTCAAAAGTACACTTATAGTCATTGCTATCTGTAGTAGACACATCTAATATCTCTAGATCTGCAACAGATACAAGAATGTCACCACCTGTAGCTTTTATTTCATTTACAAGTAGTTCATTGACTGTCATCCTACCTCTAACAAATAAATCGTCTACTTCTAATTTCCATCTACCATTAATGGGCCACAGACTAGCACCTTCTCCGAGGAAACCTTCTCTAAAAGTTTGTCCACCTTGTATACCTTTTAAGAACTTGATATAACCTTTTGCGGTATCATCTGTTTTCTTAGATATGTAATTTAAATCAGATCGCTTAGCAGAGTATAAGTTTCCATCAGTGGGTTGTGTGTTGTCATTACTGGTGATCATATATTTAGTATCACCACCAATACTACCTTCTACAGATTTTATTTTGCCTTCCAATTTTGATAAAGCTTGATTCAAAGTATCTGTTGTAGCTAAATCACTAGTATCACCATTATAGTAATAACCAGATAATGGAAATATGGTACTAGTAGGTTGTGTATGAAAACCAGGAGCAGTACCACTACCACCGCCATTAGCTATCAATTCTGCTAAAGCTGTTACAAGGTTCTCAGTAGTAGTTAACCTATTTAAAGCATCTTGTAATTGCTGCAAAGTAGATCTATTAGCAATATCATCTATCCAACCTTGTACTGTATCATTAACTTCTGTTAAATCACTATCGTGTTTGTTTTCAAGAGTAATGATTTTATTATTTAATATGTCATAGTAGCTAGTAATGTTACTAGTAAGATTATTGGTAACATTGGTATCACCCTCTGTGATTTTGTTGGATAGATCTGTATAGTTGTTATCTACTTTTGTATCAAGGTTTGCTACATCTCCTTCAATACCATCTACTCTTTCATTAGTAGCAAATGTACCAGATAAACTAGTTTCAAAATCATCTTTATGAATAATTTTATTAGTATCATCTTGCACAAGAGTTAGAATGTCATTATCTTCAAAAGAAGTAGTAACCTCAAATTGTGATATCTTTTTATTCATATTACTCTTGAATTATATGTTCTTCTACTTCTGTTAATATGCAATCTTCGTCAATATCTTTGTCTGGATAAAAATTAATCTGCTTTTTCAAACAGTTGATGTATTCTATGATTTTATCTACATCATCCTGAGTAATAGGAAACTCTTCATCGCCTATTTTAGTAGTTGCCCATTTTGATAACTTATCCAGATGTAATAATAATATTAAATTGGTAATAGAGGTTCTATCTAAATCAACGTTGTACTTAGTAGACTGATTAACCAGTTCACCAACTTTATTTACATAATTCGCAATATCCATCTTTACAGGTTTTACAGTCGTTAATAGTACAATTACATGTTCTTAAATCAAGTAAATTGAGCATTTCTTTATAGTATCTATCTGCATCTTCTGTAAGATTCAATGCAGTAGCATCTTCATATAAAGTTTTCTTGAATAAGAACATCATGATTTTATCTTTCATTTTATTATCCAAGCAATTGTGACAATACCTGGTAAGCAATTTGATTTCTGCATAGTACAGAGATTCATTAATTTCATTCATATCAATCGTATATAAAAAGAAAAGGGATTAGGGATAACTTCCCCAATCCCTTAACTATGGTTAATATTGCTTTAATTATGCTGTTACGTCTGTTCCAGCGATAAAGGATTTAATCATATTCAAGAACAAAGCATTCGTAGTAATCTGATTTTTAACTACATAAATTTCAGTTGCTAACGGAGTTGTCTTGATGTACTGGTTGTCATCAGACAAATATTTGTTATCCCATTCCATAGTAATAGTATCATACTCTGCAGTCAGATCAGATCTGAATTCCGGAGCAATATACGGATAAATGCCGTTAGCTCTATGTGTGATACCTCTGTAACCCATTGCAGCGTTTTCACGATCACGAACAATATATGCGTTACCTTTACCAGGTGTACCCTGAGTTTTAGCAATTGTAAGATTTGCAATTGGATACATAGCGTTACTCAACAAACCAGAAGGAATTGTTGTCCACATAAATGCTTCTACAGAAACCTGAGTATAACCATGATCCAAAGTAACACCCTGATTGTACGGGATTTCTTTTGCAGTCAAAGTCAAAACAGCGGCAGCTACAGCAGCTGTAACTCGAGCTTCCTGGTGTTTGTTAATTTTCTTTGCAAAAGCGCTCATCAAATCTGCAGGAGCTGTAGTCTTTGCAATTACTTCATAAGTATGAGTAAACTGACCCGGAGCTTCATAAATATCATTATAAACTAAACGAAGTACATAACGATGACCAACTTCCGGAGTAACAGAGGTTGCAGTAATAACAATCTTATCTTCAGATTTTGCTGCAAAACTAGTAACTACCAACGTAGGATTAGAACCTTTCTGAATCTCTTTAGAGAATCTGATAATAGACTTAGTACTCTTCGTACCTGCCTGATTATAAACATCTTCTTTACCTTCGCAAACACCTACATAGATAGCTTTTGCAGAAGCTGCCGCTGCAGCAGAAGTTAAGATCTGTTTATTTTCATTAAAAAGAGCAATAGCTCCATCTGCCAAAGCATCCGCTGTAGTAAACGTAGCCGGTGCAGTTTTAGCAATCAATACAGTATTGACTTTCTGTAACATAATATTAATTTGTTTTTAGTTAAACGGATATCCTAGTTTAACTGTATTTAACCCTTCTACTCCTATGTTTCAAGTTTCCGCGTTAGGTTAAACTAAGAATTTAAAAACGTATAATCACTCCATTGTTGAAACTTCGTTCATATACGATTGATATCTTGGATTAGCCTTATTTTCTAAGTATAATTCAGCCGCTATTTTTACAATCTCCTGGTGTGTAGATACAGGCATATCTGTATATTCATCAAAAGGAGCTGTGGTTAGGCTAATCCGTTTGGGGGTCCTCAAATAAGTGAGGATGTAATTCTTTATATTATAATTCCCATCTGTATACAAGTGTATCTCATTACCTTGATACAATCTTAAAGGTCTTGCAGAGTTACCATGTAATCTGTATTCTGATAACGTATTTTGTCTTTGTCTATCAAAATTTTCAATAGTAGCTTCTAGTACATCTGTGTGCTTAGTCCTAGGCTGACCATTTGGTCCTTTGGGCCAACAGTTATCATTACTGTAGATTACTGCAGTTTCTCCTAAAGTAAACATGTAATCAGTAGGTAATGTGACTATTTGTTCTTCTGGGAATGTTGTAAACTGATATGTTTTGTTTGTTACAAGAGTGCGAAGATCATCAATTCTTTTCTGATCCTGTTCAAATGCTGTACGCTTGTAGTTAATACCAGAATACCTAGTTTTAATAAATTTGTCCAAACCAGCCATTAACCAATATTCAATATCTGCTGTAACTGGTTTCTCAATATTGTTATCAAGCAAACCTATTTCGGTTTCAAATGCAGTTTGTAATTCAATAAATTTCATGATTATTCATTATTACTTTGGTTAGATGGTTTGGTTTGTAATCTATATTTGCCTTCAGTAATAAACATGTTAACAGCTAAGTCAACAATTTCACTGTGTATAGATTCAGGTAATTCACATTTTGAAGCACCTGTAGTAGTATTAAATCTTAATGGTTTTCTGTAATAAGTAAGAACCACGCCATTTAACGTAGTATATGCATCTGTTACTACTTCCATATACATGTATTTAGTAATTGGATCAGATACTAATGCTACTGCCGGTTGTCTCACAATTGGTGTATTATAAGCAGTTTTCATAAACTTAGGTAGATCTCTATACTTTACTAATTGATTATCTACTTTAGTTTCAGTAGTGTACTGTTTATAAGTACCTTTCACTTTACTTAATGAATGAACATATAAGAAATATTCATCTGTAGTAGAATAAGGTAATCTATATCTTGCAACACCATTTGATGTAACACCACTTTGCGTAAGTTCTTTTTCGACTAATAAACTTTTGATAGAATCTGTATTTCTAGTCTGTGTATTAGTTTCAACTTCCATTTGGTCATCACCTACATAATTCATCATCACATAGCGATCTTGCGCTTCATTCAATATAGAAAATATAAGATCTGAATTGGGTTTCTGTTCTATAGTAAGAGTAGGATCTATTAACTGTAACCTACGCTCAAATTCCATTTGACATTCCTTGCTACTCATATTATTCTGCTAATTGTGCCACATATTGTGGATGTGATTGAACTCTTGGTGATTCTACATTTTCTAATGCCATATCAGCAGCTAATTTAACTACTTCGTATTGCATATATTCAGGTATTTCATCCATACCTGAAGTAATATCTTGATTATTTAATCTTTTAGGATATGCAAGATAAATTAAGTCGATAGTATAGGGACCAGTCATAAGATCCCTATCCACGAACACTATCAACTTATTATCTTCTAATATTGCAACAGGTTCTTCTATCCAAGGTTTGTTATTGTAGGTCTCCAAAAACCTCATTGCATTTTCATGACTTATTAGTTTTACATTAGCAAGTTTACTACCAAAATGTAGAGTGCCTTGAATGAAGTACATTCTCTTATCCTGAGAATCACTACCATATGTAATAGTAGATTTAAAATCATTAAGTGTCAACTTGTTGTTTGTAGTTTCACTTAACAATGTTAATCCTTTGTCTGTCTTAACCAAACCTTCAAGATCTGCTACACGTTTGATATCTCCTTCAAAAGGAGTTCTAATAGTATTATTACCTGTGAATTTAGTAGCTATCTTACTCAAGTATGCAGTATATAACCAATAATCTATTTCTTCAGGTAAGAAAGAAGGACAGCCAGACATGCCAATATTAACCGCATTTTTATCTGCTTCCACTTTAAATGCTATATGTAATTCACTAATGCTCATGTTTACTTAGATTCAATTTCTTGCATGATTGCCATCAGAATGTCCTGGTTTGATTTCTCTTTTAAGAAACTAATTGCATCATCTTGACTTCTACCAATGACATCTGTGCCATAATAATATACGTTTTTAGACTTGCGAATTACATTCTTACTGATAGCAGTTTCTAAAACGTATTGAGTATCTTTATTTTTGTTATCAATCCACAGTAAGAAGAACTTACGGGGATCTTTTTCAATCAGTTCAAATAGCTTGCTTTCTACTAATTCATTACTAATGCTATCTGATTTATGACCATAAATACGCAAACATTTACGCATCTCTTCAAGAGACATCTTGTTAAACTCTGCAAATGCTTCACGTTTAATTTTATTAAGTTTGTTAGCGGCTTCTGCTTCCGCATCTGTGTTAACTAACACATAATCATGTTGAGGTCTGATATTGCTTAAACCAGTTGCAACTCTTTTATGATTTTTTAAAAACAGATACGCTAATTCATCTTCAGGTTTTTCAGTATGCAAGAAAACATCTTTAGCTCCTAATCTTACACTATAAGTTTTCCAAAAAGAACTAGTAGGTGCTAAATGACCTTCTTCATAACCCATAGCTTTCTCAAGTCTACGAGCATCTTCTTCACTTAAACCTGTATGAATGTTACCAGCTCTTGTCCAATATGTACCAATATAATCGTAACAATTTTTATATTTAGCTATTCCAGCCCACGGATTAATTCGGGCGAATTTTAATACTACTTCCATAATTTTTATTGTTTTAACTTCCAAATATACTTAAGATTTGCTTTTGATCTTGCTGTACCTGTATTGGATTCACCAATTAATTGTCTTTGAATGGTTCTTCTATCTGTACCAGTTTGTCTACTAGCTTCAATGATACTTCTATATTCAGCAATAAATTCCCCATCTACAGTGTATTGACAAATACGTTTTGCCACTCGTTGGTTAATATCTCGTAGTTTATCTTTGGTAGACTGCTTCAAAGGAACCCCTATCTGCATTTGTATTTTAGTTTGTCTACACTTTTCTGATATCACATGACCACCTTCATCGACATTATACCCTACTTCAGGATTTGTAGCATCGTAATATTTAATCCAATATTTTTCTCTTTCGTCTAAAACTTTAATATCTCTAGTATTAAGTTCCTCGATGGATTCTATGATAAAATTTTCCTTACCAAACTTTCGCATTGCTATATAAAGTTTGAAATTTCTATCATTCTTTCTATTACTTTTGAAACATGAATGAACATGCGATGACCAACGAACGCTTAATGTACGTACAGTTTGACCAATATAAATCTTATTATTTAAAATATTTGTGATTTTATAAATTCTAGCCATGGTGGTATAATTTTTAATTTATACCACCATAACGAGAATTATTTATTTTTGTTCCACAGCCCCCAGGAAGTGAACATGTTAAAATTTGTTAAATTTATTTAGGCCTCTACGTCCATAATCAATTCTCCCGAGCTTCTGGGGTCAAATAGACATATCCCCATCTCTCCAAGAAAATGTACGCTGTAACCGTCCTTCGCGTTACTTCTCACCGTACTTGCATTCTTACCATAACCAGCACCAGGAGCAACAGAACCTGAAGTATTCCAGATTACCATTTCACGACCTTTTCTAACTACCTTAACGATGTTAGATTTGCCATCTCTACGACCCAGATCCAAGAATGTCATTCTATAAGATTCCAGCGGTTTACCAGAAACCGGATGCAACAGACGATTATAAGTCGTATCGTCATACAGCGGGAAATGTTTCAATGTCAATTCGATACCATTAGTCATTTTGTAAGTAATAAACTGACCACCTAATACCAAAGACTGACCTGAACCAGTTACAAACTTAGTATCAATCAAGTTCATAGTTGCAGCTTTCTGTTTCAGAACTCTGTCGAATTCTCTCATACCCATTTCACCAGTCAGAGCAACAAACTTACGTTCGTTAGTACCCAAAATATTATAAGACAGGTCAAACAAGAAGTCTTCCAACAGTTCTGTCGTCAATTCTGTGTAATAACGTCTGTTAGACGGAGCAATCTGCTGCAACAAACCTGCAGGAATGTATACCGGACGACCATTTGTACCCAGCAATGAAGTAGAACCATCTTTGTTTACATTACTTTTAGAGTAAACCAACATACGTTCACATCTCTTAGACCATTCTCTCATGGCTTTCCATTCCTGATAATCAGACCACAAGTAAGAAGTTTTACCTGTTTTAGGATCTTTCAAAGCGATCCACAATACTGTAGAATAAGCTGTACCTGTAATATCATAATCCAGACGAGTTGTAAACAAGAAGTTTCTCATCTTGAAATGAGTATTGTAATTCAGGATATCACCTTCTTCGCTGTATTCTTCATAAGCAGAAGCCAGACGAGAAACCTGATGACCAGATACTAAATATTCACCAGGAATATAAGAACTAGATTGTCCATCAGCAATGAAACAAGTATAAACCCATTCGTTACCATCCTGATAAGGTGCACCAGATACACGTACCTGATAGTTTCTGTCATCGAATTCCAAAATAGCACCCGGACCAACATTGTGTTCAATACGATTCGCTAAATCGTATCCGTTATCTCGACAGATAAGATAACTGCTCTACATCTCTGTAGAAGTTCAGACTATATCTTAATCCTATTAGGATTCTTTGCATTTCGACTCGCTTGAGTCTACTCCCGAATGGGATAGTCGTTGAACCTTCAAATATTCAGAATCTACTCTTAAGCCCTTAAAAACACCTTGTTTTACATAAGCACCAGTGTTTGCATATTTAACAATAATGGCTTTAAAGTTCTTAGCAGTGCAATGAAATTGTTTTGCTACATTGTTTATTCCAATTATTGTAAACGCCTTGCCATTATAAACATTTGTAAAAGTATATGCTTTATAATTTTCAGGTATTTCGTATCTTCCAGCTTTGTATGAGTAGTGGGCATTATCATAATTAGTAGTCCATTCTAAATTTTCTACTACATCATTTTGACGGTTGTAATCTTTATGATTTACTTCGGATTTATTTTCTGGATTTTCTATAAAAGCTTCTGCTACTAATCTTGCAACTCGATATTCTCTACGAATATTGTCGTTACATAAACAAACTCGTCTATATCCGTCCATTGATAATCTTGGTTTCAAATAAGTATTTCTTCTTAAAGAATATACTTGACCGTCATTAGTTATTTCATACAGCCCTTCCCATCCTCTAATGGGTTTTCTTTCTATTTGCTTGGCTGCTGATTGTCCATTTTTAACTTTCGTTTCCATATATTTATATTTCACTCTTGGGTTTAAATATCTTTAGGAGTTTCCAGCAATTAACAAAGTTTATTTTTCATAGTATTACTACTATGCATGGCTTGGCTTTATGCTAACCATTTGTCCTCGAGCCAGAGCATTATCGGTGTATTACCCAAACCTGCCATAACTGTATCTGCATTAGCGGCAGTAATTTCTTGTCCATTCCACTTTGCAGAACGAATAGTTACAGCTCTATCGGTATCGATCATTACGTTCCATTCGTAATCTCTCTGATCAATTGTCATTACATTACCAAGACCACCAGTAATGGCATCCAAAGACGTACTATAACCATCATCTTTAGAACCAAATACATAAGAAATAACACGTGTTACTTCGTACGGTCTAGTTAACATTGCATTTGAAATCATGTTTTCATCTACAAGATCTGAAAACCATTTACCTCTACCGACCTGTAAATTATTTAAAATTCCGTTATCCATAAATATTAGTAAAAATTTATTTTAATTAAAGTAGTTGTACTGCGCGACTAAATATAGAGTTAGAGGAGTTGGTATTGATTCTTCTTGTACCTTTACTAACACCTGTAGATCTGAGACTTTGTTTCAGATTTTTAATAGCTGAGCTAGTACCCATTTTCTTAGCAGTATCAAGTAAAGTGTCGCCCTTCATTGTAAAATAGGCGGACTCTATTAAATTTTTAACGCTTTTTGAATAGTCCTTTTGATATTGAGTTTTACCATTAGCATCTGCTTTGAATATGTACGCAAGCAAAGCTTTTTTATCTTTTTCAGGAACTTTAATTCCACGAACATCCTCCATAGCGTTTATTTCACTGACAACGTCATCAACAAATTTTTGTTGACGAGCTACCATTTGCTCATGCTGCTTTCTCTGATCTTCTAATAGCTGTTCCTTTTTAGTCTCTTCTATCTCCTTCATTGCCTCTAGAGCATCTTCTGCTTCGTCTTCTAAGATACCAGCATCCTCATATTTTTCGATTTTTCGAGCGATTTGTTTTTCATTATAACCTTTTTCAGTTAATAATATTTTAACAATCTGCTTCTGATTACTTTCAATTGTAGTATCAAAGTTTTCGTAATCAATTTCTGGAGTAAGAGTGAAATAATCATTCAAATCGCCCCCATTACGTACAAATTCATCCAATTTAGCCACATCTTCGTTAGCATACTGGGGAACAGACTGCTCTTTAATGACTTCTTTAAAATAATTAACTAATTCCTCTACAGTCTTGGGTTTCTCTTCTTTTTCATCGTCATCAAATTCCCATTCCAATTCTTCAGCAATAGCATCAAACAATGCTGTGACTTTAGAAGATTCTTCTTCGTCAACGTCTTCATCATCAACATCGTCGTTATCTTCTGTATCGTCTTCTTCAATCTTTTTAGATTTTTTGTTTTTTGTTTTGTCATCATCAACGTCATCAACATCGTCAGTGTCTTCTGTATCATTGGTGTCAATATCTTCTTCTTCAGATTCCTGCTTCTTATTTTTAGAACCTGGAGTAACGGGTCTAGCTTTTGCTGATTGTTTTTTCAGTTCTTCTAATTCCTCATCAGTCATTGTATCTGGATCATCCGGAGTAGGAGTAATTGTAGTCGTGTTAGAATGATCTTCTACGAACATGTTAGATATTGCTTCAAATCCAAATAGTGTATCGTTACTATTGTTATCCATAATTATAATTAATTAGATTATTTTTTCTTTTTACTTTTATTCCATTTAGCAGCATTTTGCGCAAATATAGCTCTTTTGCGTGTTAAAGGATTTTTACTATGAGTTAATTCTTCAGTACTTTTACCTGTTCTCTTCTTAAGAGCGTTAAACTTACCTTTATTTTTCTTCTTTATGTGTATTCCACCATCTTTATAAGTTGGTATTGGATACAAGGGATAAATTTCTTCCATATTGATTATTCTTTATTTGTTTCATATCCGGCAACAGGTAATAGTAACGGAGTAATAAATTCCATTGGAGTTAAATTATTTATCCTATCTACAAATCTAGATTTATTTCTATACATATTGTATTGCAACTTATTGGCATTATTAACAACACCTGTATTTCTAGGATCAAATAAAAAGTCTTCAATAATGTTTTGATCAACGTTTGAACCCCAATTTTGTATTTTACCTTCGTTTATCAAAGCTCTTTTCAAATGTAGCATGTGAGATTTTGATTCACTAGGATCTAAAAAATAAGCTTGCATGTTTGGACTAATCTCAATGCCTTTGCTTTTTAATTCTCCTGGACCCATGACATTACTTTCATCTAGCAAGTAAGTCAAATAACGATTGTCAGCATCTGCTGCTAATTGATCTGCCAAATGACCTAATTCGTGATTTGCTGTACCTGGTAAATATTGCAGTGGATCAATCGTAATAGCATAATCATCTACATCTGGAGCAAAATCTTGCAACGGGCGTATTCTGCTAATCTTTGCGTTTTTATTATCTGGCAATTCCTCATATTTGATATACTTGCCACGGTTAGTCATATCTCTTGCAGCTATTCTTTTATATGCGTCAATGTAATCGGTGCCATATCCAGCATCAACTTTTTTCATTATTTCATAAGTCTTGTCATCAGGGAATACAGCATCTTCTATGGTTCTACTGATTTCATTTTCATATTTCTTGATATTTCTATCTCGTCTTATTACTTCAGAAAATTCAGAATCATAATCACTCTCTTCTTTGACTTTCTTACTTTTTGATTTACGAGTTTTGCTTGTTAAAGTGGAAGCCGGCTCATCAAATACACTACTACGAATTTCAATAGGATTGTTCAGTACATCAACTACTCTAGATTTTAATTTCTTTAACCCTTTTCCAACGCCCCAAGGAATAAAATTCATCAAGGTGCTTATTGCCGCATTACCGTAATTACCTTTATCCAATTCTTCTGCAGTAGTAATCGCATCTTTTATATAACCTGTAGGAGTTACATATGCTTCCGGTTGAATTAATTCTGCTCTACCCGATATTTGTTGTTGTCTTTTATAATATTCAGGAGTACCTGGAGTACGTCCTAGCTCCTCTGGAAGGGATATTTTCTTCCCACCATCTTGGTATGCTGGATATTTACCTAAAAATTCATATTTGTCTAAAGTTTGCAACAAATTAACAAAATCCTGTTGTTTTTCAGGAGCAATGTCAAAACGTTCAATCATATCACGCAAAGCTGAACTTGATGTGGATATCAATTTCTTGTCCTTTAACATTAGTCGCATTCGCTCAGCCAACACTTCGTCTGGGCTATATGTCCAATTTCCTGGTTCCCCCGATAAAATGTTTTTAAACTCTTTTCCAAAGAATTTGCTTTCGTCCGGTACCCAATATCCAGAAATAGGATCAAACGCTGCGAAAGATTTATTTGGAATTAAACTCTGTATTTCATGTTGAAATTCATGAGCTGAAGTTTCAGTGAGCTCTGATATTGGTACTCTATATTTGATATGTCTACCTCTTTCACTTTTTAATATGGTGTTGTAATCAGTTGGATGATTGTTTCGATAAATACTACCAACATTGTGTCCCCCAATAGAGTTGTCTGGTGCAACCTTATCATAGTTTCTACCTGCTATTTTTGCATTGAAATTTCCATTCTCTATTCGTTCTTGCGCAAAACTTATCCTTTGTTGATTGCTAAATTGGTTTTTAACATTGTTGATATTTCGTTCAGAAACAATGTTTGCATTTTTTACAGCTTCGGCAGTTTCATTTATATTGGAATATGCTTTTTCTAGATATTTTCTTTTTGCTGAAAACCTAGGGTCTAGCATTTCCTTCAAAGAAGTTCCAGCTTTTGCTGAATCGAGAATATCTGTTACATCCTGGAGTAATTCTTTTGTATATTTAACACCTTTACTGATAGGTTTCGACATTGCGTTAAATACTAATCCAGCTTCTTCTAATCCACTTGGTAGTGGTACAGTAGCTAAAACGAATTGTGTTCTTGGATCATTAACAAACTGATTGATACCAGCAGTAGTACCTTGTTTTACAGTTTGCCAATTTTTTGCAGTTTCATATCCTTGTGTTCTGGCAATATCACCAAATCTATTTTGTGGATATATAGTTACTTCAGGTAAACTATATACAGCCGCTACAGAATTATCTTTACCTTCCTCATAAGCAGGAATTGAATCAAATTGTGATTTAATATCAAAGTAGCTAGCATTAGGATTTTCAGCTCTAACGGTATCATATATTTGTTTACGCTCTTTTAATGTTAGTTCTGACCATTTCATTTTTCAATACCCATTAATTTATTAGCCCACATCTCTGTAAAGAAGTGGTAATAATTTTTATTCTTACACAACACAGGGTGAACCCACGCGTGCAATAAACTTGGTAAACCTATTACAAGCAAATATAACGGACCTAAGATTTCAGATTGTTTTGTGTGACCCAATTCGTGATTGAGATGACTAATATTATTGAGTATAATATACTGACCAAGAGTAATACCGCCAGACATTTTAATACTGAGCTTACACTTGATATCTTCTCCGCAAGTTTCTTTAGTACAGATTTCATAACCTTTGTAGTACTTATATAAGGCAAGCCCCAATAGATTTTGGGGCAATTGCCATATATACTTTAGAATCTTTTTCATATCTATTTCTTTTTAGATCTAGCTGCTTCTGCATTAGTTTTATTCTTCAGAGCTGTACGTGCTTTTAACTTCTCTCTTTCCATTGCAGCTTTATCTTTAAGAATTTGCAACTTCTTAGCTTCTTCTAACTTACGTTTTTCCAAAGCCATTCTTTCACGTTCAATAGTAGCTTTAAGCTTTTCAGCTTCTTTCTGTGCTTCTATTTTACGTTGTTCTATTGCTTTCTTATTATCTTCAGCACGCATCTTATTTGCAATATCCATTTGTTTAGTCATTGCATCAGATACAGCTTTTTGTCTTTCGATTTCTTGCTTACCTATTTCTACAGGATCGGGTATACCATTCATATCCTGATCCATATTTTCAGAACCTCTATAGGCATTCAATTGAGCAACAGTAATCTTAGTAGCGTTGTCTTGATCAATCTTATACTTTTCAAGATCCATTTCAGCTTCTTTAAGCATAAGTTCTTGTTCTTTGACATCATTCTGCATTTGAATAAGTTGTTGTTGCTGTTGAGCTTCTTGTTCTTGTAAGGCTTGCTGCTGCTGAATTCTATTATTTTCAATATCTCTAAGTTTTGATTTAATCATACTTAAATTATCCAAAGTAATGATCTCGGCAACGTCTAACAACGAAGCTCCATTTTGCATAGCGGGTTGAATTAGACTATGTAACTGTTCAATTGCCTGATTATCTTTAGTACTATCAGATACGAAAATATCAAAATCTTCATAACAGAAGTTATCATCTATTTGTAAAAACACTCTTGTAACATCGTCTTGCATATAATGCAAATACTTTTTAGTATCTTTCCAAGCGTATTTAGATGTATCTAGTAACATAGACAAAACTCTTTTCTTTACCTGATTGTGTAACCAGAACCAAGGTTCAGTAATATGTGCAGATTGAACTACAGATCTTTCAACGTTACCTACTAATTCATTACTAGAGATAGCCCCTTGTCTCTGAGGAGATACACCAGATAATTCTGATACCATTTGTTCTATCTTATCTAGCAACCCAATATAAGTATTAATAGTATTGGCCATACTAGCATCAATAGAAGCCCATTGATTGTACGGTGATGGTTTACCACCTTCTCTACCAGGAATGTTCCATCCTTCTTCGTAAGGATTAACAAATACTACACCCAGCGCATTCATGTAATGCATCCATTTATCAACATCAATACCCATACTTTTTGGTATTTGAGTCACGTCAATAACTGGAAGTTTGCCTTTATCTCTCGCTATAGCTAATTCTAAACGATACCATAAAATAATATACATATACTGTAACGGTTTCATAATGGCTACAAGAGACTTAGCTTTACTATTAGTATTACTGTAGGCTACCCCAGTGTAAGGTAACTTACCGGAATTTAATGTAGAACTATTTTCAAATTGATATTCTACAGGTTGCATTCCAAAGTAAAGTGCGTCTTCATCGCTTTCGTCTGCCGTTCTATAACCTTCCCAAGTTTCAGTAATCCATTTCCATTCAACAGATATTTCGTTGCCTGTTTCTTTATAAGTTTCATCTACTTCAAATTCTTCAACGGTTTCTGTATCAGGATTCATAATAGTTACAAAACCTATTTTCTTAAATGATTTCCAGCATACATGATATAATATAACATCATCTAATACCCTATCTTCCATATAACCGTTAATTGAGTTATATCTATTTAAGGTAATGTGATTGTAATCATCAACAGAACTTTTATCAGGACCGTAGCCAGAGGTAGGTTTCTGACCTACCAATTCTAATAAATGATTTAACTGTTTTTCATCTAGTTTATCATAATAATCATCATATAAACTAGCTACTGATGTACGTATTCTTCTTACACACCAAGATGCTTCATCTACAAATTCAATACCTTCTTCTGCAGGATATTTAAAGTCCATAGTATTGACTCTCTCTGCGAATGGATCACCATTTCTAATACCTACGTAATAGAATTCCAATCCACCACATAAAGCATCTTTAAATCCTTTTTCAAATTCGTGTGGTAAATTTAATTTTTTCCATAAGAAGTTCAAAGAATTGTATGCAGTTATTTCTGCAACATCTTTATAACTTTTAGTGAGATATTCTTGTATTTTTTCTGGTGTCTGTATTTCGCCTGTTTGTAAAGCTTGTTGAAATCTTTGTTGTTCTTCTGGACCTAATTGAGCCATCATTGCTGCTTGTGCATATTCCAGCAACATTTGTTTAGCTTTCTCTTGAATATCTCCAGCAGCAGCATCACTGGTTCTACACACGTTATAATTAAAAGGTCTCTTTGTTTCTTCTCCTAATAATAAATCTATTTTAGGTCTAATTATATTATAATCCTGAGCCATTGCTGGAAAACCATCATCTTGGTTAAAAGGATTTGTAACATACTTAAGATCTTTTTCATTATATATACTATTATATAAATCATAATAACTCTGTAATTCCTCTTCGTCGGGAATTGAGTTAGCAGAAGAAAAACCAGATATACCTATAAAATAGTCTACACAATCTTTACGCCACTCTTCTGTCTTTTTAGACATGGGTAGCTTTTGTACAGGCATGTTTGATATATTTCTTTCCATATTAGTTAGTAAACATATAAGTGGTTGTACTAAAACTGTTATTTATCTGTGGCTCATAAGTATTATCGTAATTTTTAAATAAAGGAGCATTAAATAATCTAATTTGTTTCTCCTTTTCAGTCTTTTGCTTTACTTGATAATTATACAATTGTTCTTTGTATATCATAATCTGTAGTAATGCCATTACTCGGTCTACGTTAATTTTTTCATTATATTTGATTAATTCCTCAAGTAATGGTTCAGACATAATAGTATTTAATCTTAAAGTATCATTACCAAGATCTTCTTCAAGCCATTCTTTTATTCTATCAATACCCCAAGCTTTAATTTCTTTTGTCATATGACATCCTTTTCCTCTATTTACTTTAGAGGAATTAGTAATATCTCGTATAATATCTGGTTGATCGGCTAATAAGTAGTTACAATGCTTATTGTTAAAATATGTAAAAATACCAGTATTCTGATTTTCCACCATAGCTTTAGCATTGTAATACTTAAGTAACTTACGAACATTCTCATAGAATTCTTCAGCTGTTTTAGGTCTACCAGTATATTCTGCTACTATAACATCTTGGTATGATTCAAAGTCTTGAAATCGTTTGTATATCAAACAGCAACCTAAAGAGTTGGTACCAGATTGATCTTGATCGTATGGGTCAATACCAGCTACATATAAACCAAAAGGTGCATCTTTTACAGGATGCTCCCATATTACTACAGCCCCTGTAGGATCTGCTGTTTTAGGTAAAGGGAATTCTTTTATATCATTCTTATTCTTTGATATATTCCATACTATTTCCCCTTTTACCTCAGTAAGGAATCCTACTTGTTTTGCATTAGCTAATTTCTTATTAGTTCTTATCTTAGCTAATTGCTTCTGTAATTCCTTCTTAGGGAATATATTACCAGATAATTCGGTAAAAGCTTCAGCTGGTGTCTCTGAATTGTGTACCCATATGCCGTTTGCAGATAAAGCGTGAGTACTGGTTTCAATATCCCAAGCTTCATCTTCTTTTATGTATTCTATTGACGTAATTTTACTGTAGTGATAATCTTTAGTTTTGCGTACAGCCGATGAAAGCTCAATATTATTATTTTTTCTATCGCTTAAAAAACCTATTTGCTCTCTAAATACAGGAATATCTATTTTATGTAAGTTTAATTTATTTTCTGTATATACATACCCGTTTCCATTTTTTTGCTGTCTAGAACTTATTTTAGCATGAATATCAAAACCACGCAATAAGAATTGCATATCGTATAACAACTCTATATTCTTACTAAAGAAACCTATACGAGTTCCATCCTTTGTAGAGAAACCGTCAGAATCAAATAAACCAGATAAAAACGCAGCTACTACAGATTTTGGAGATTTCATAATGTACTCAGGCACATGTACGTATCGTTTCAATGTACCACTGGAAGAACTTTTGATTAAATCTAAAGCTTTGAATACATTAGTAGAATTAATTCTAGTTACGTTTAATTCCCAAGCTCCTTTATTTTTTCCACTATCTGAAACTGTTGCATTCCCAAAGTTCTTAATAAAGAATTCAGAGCACCACTTAAAAGAAGAAATATCTTTTTTATCAAAGATAACGCTAATTTTTCCTTGTTTGCCGTAAAAACTTCCGTCCCCCAGAAACAAACCGATAAATTTTGCCCAATCCTCATCTATTTTTAATTTGAAATTAGTTGCAGGAATTAATCCAGGAATTTCTACATATTGATACTCGGTACTAAAAATAGTATTATAATATTTAATAGTATCACCCACTTTCAAATCGCGCAAACAAATATATTTTTCACCATTGAAGAATGGATGGTTATCTGTAGCTAATACTTTTGTACCATCTTCTGTAGTAACTTCATAAATTTTTCTAATTCCTGTCATCCAGGCTTTAGGATTATCTTTTATTCTGCTTACGCCATCTTCTGTACTTATCCATGTATTTTTATCTAAGCAGTGTTCAGCACAATATCTATCGACCTGTTGAGAACTTTTAGCACTTTTTAATTCTTCTTCTCTAAGATTTAATATGAATTCTCTGGCTTTTTCATGTAATGTATTGCCATCTTCATCCATATATAATCTTTTACCATTCTCATCACGTATATCTAGATTAGTATGCTGCGGTACAAAGAATCCACATGGTTTACCACCTTGCGCTCCTTCATCCCATATATTATCAAATTCTATACAGTTAAATGCTTTAGGATCATAAAACGCATTTCTTAAACCTGCTACATTATCACCTTCATCACCACCTGTACCAAACATAATCATTAAACCAAATGCTACACCATCCTGTTCTACAGAAGGTCTAGCAATTTGCCAGGCTGCTTCTAATTGATTATTAGATCCAGCTTCTTCCCATAAGATTAATTTACCAGCTTTACCACGAACTGAATCAGGATTATCCTTAATAGATACACCCATTATCTCAGACTTATAACCTGTTTCTACTTTGTTACCATAATCATCAGTAACAAGCATAGAAGCTCTACGTCTCATGGATGTATTTGATACTTGTCTCTTTTTACCCCAAGCTGTATTACCATCAATAAAATCCATGTAATCCCAAGCCTTAGTAAGGATACCATCTTCTGTTAAATACTGCTTATTGGCAGCATATACATATGATTTTGAATTAGGTATTAGAAAGAAGTTTCTACATAGCATAGCACCACCTTTGTAACTAAAACCTTTACGTCTAGCTTTTGCTACGCATAAGTGTTTACCTTGTTTTTCAGCTTCTTCTATAGATAGAAAGTAATAGTAATCATAATCATAGAAATCAGGAAAAGCTGTTTCACGAGTCTTCTTTACTACATCATGTCCTTTTGCGTCTTTTGTAATCTTATAGATAATTCTTTGAATGGGACAGTAATTAAGATAGAAATAATTATAACCTGTAATGTAATCACCATCATCCGCAGTAAACCCATTAATACATCTATCCATTTCAGTTTCCCAAAACGAGAAGTATTCTGAAGTTCCTTTAGGGTAATTACAGTAAGCCCCGGTCGCTAAAAAGCTTAACGCCGGGGAACGAAATTTATCTGTATTATATATCTTCTTACTGAAATCAACCATGTTACTTTTTCTTAAACCAATTTTTGATCTTTTGCCAGGTTGAAATTTTAACAGGTGCTTTTTCTGGAATCGGCATACTACCCTTACAAGGTGTATCTAAATATTCCTGATGTTTTTTATATGCTTCTGTAAAATCCAGAGTAATAGTACCGTTAGCCTTGGCAATTTTGCCAGATGTCTTAGTCTTAGCCATATCTTTATAATTTTATGCAGCAACGCTGCTTGGTTTTTAATGTTTTAAATTGTGTTTATATTGTTACAACTACTTCGGAATCTCAAAGGGATTCAGCTCTCCGCCACCTCTTACTTTTGAATTTGTTAATTCTTCTGCTCTTACAGAAGCTTCAAGTAAATCTAGAGATTTTATAGTATTACCTAATGAACCCATACCTGCTAATATATCTTTTACCTTCTTTTCATCAAGTTCATCAGCTAAGGATTCACTATAGTATCTAGATATACTTTCTAATTTCTTTCTAGCATTTTGCAGTAGTTGTAGTGTTAAGGTGTTTGCAAATGCTATATAAGCTTGTTCAGCTTCAATTACTTCTTTAGGAAGTTTTATATTTTTATCTCCAAATAGTTCTTGTTTCAATCTTGTTTCAATCTTGTCACTGTCCATACTCTGGACATAGGGACTATCATATTTATTTTTAAGAACTATATAAGAGATATATTTAGTAGCCATTTCTTTATCTGCCTTATCGGCATCCCATACCTTTTTAAAGGCTGGGATACCTAGGGCATCATTGTGTATAACTACTTTACCTGCAAGTATATCAAATAGTTTCATTTAACACGAACAACAATCACAACAAACTTTTTCACAATTACCACAATCACGTGATTTCCTATAATTGTCTCTCTTTTCTTTTAATTCTACTAATTTATTAATAGCAGAAGCACAAGGTATAATTATAATTTCAGGAGCTTTATCTTTTTCTATAGTAAACGTATTGAACAATATACTAGGTTCGGTAACTTCATATTTTTGACCTTCGTAGTATAATTCTCCAACTTCAGGTAAAATGTAATAATAATTGATTATATCGTATTTGTCAAAAGAATCCTGAATATTTTTAAGAGAACCATCTTTACTGCTTAACAAACTGTTGTATTTTAAATTGTAAATCATATTAATCAAATTTTAAGTATCTTAATTTATAATGTCTATTTAAAGCATCAATCGCTTCTTGTTTAGTGTAAAACATATTTACATACTCCGGATTACGACTGTAGTTATTTATTATCTCCTTCAGTTGTTCCGCTATCTCGTCCTGATTCTTGTGTCTCATTTTCTGTTACATTTTCTGATGAACCAAAACCACCACCTCTATCTTCGCCAGTCAATTCTTCTGTTTCTACTGGTTCAATTTTCGGATAAGGCATAATGATTAATTGTGCAATCTTTTCGCCTGGTTGATAAATAGTAGGTAATGCATCTGTAGTAAGTTTAAACTTACACATGATTTCATTTTTGTAATCACAATCTACCACACCTACACAATTACACAGTGACAAAGATCTTTGAGATACAGATGATCTCATAAAAATAAAACCTGCATATCCTTTAGGAATTTCTACTGCTAAATCAGTATGATATACTAGTACCATTTTACCACTTTTATCAAATTCCTGAGTAAACCTAGTAGCTGTTAAATCTAATCCGGCATCATTGGGATTAGCATAAGTAGGTAATACTGCTTCTTGAGATAACTTTTTAAACTTTACTTTCATATTTTTTCCTTTTCAAATTCTTTCCACATACGCTTAAGTAGATAGGCTTGTTGTTCAGATATAGTCTCAATATAACAACTACTGTCAATAAATTGTTCAACTAAATAAAAAAGGTTTTTATTTTTGTTATCTTTGCGTATAGTTAATTTATCATACTTAGCAAACAGTGAAGTATTTTCTAATATTGAAGTTTTTTCAAAACTATTGGTAATTTCTTTACCGCCTCCACCTTTTATCCGAATATGGTTTGTATTGAAATCATCAATAGATTGTTCTTCTCCTATTTCATCAGAGATTTCTTCTGGAAATTCTCTAGAAGAACTAGAATCTTTATCTTTATTTTTACTTATCCAAAGTAAGGCTATAGCGTTCCAAGCCACTTGCGCTAAATGTCTACATCCTGTTTCCTCATCAAAGCCATCATGTTCGGCAGCATATAAATGTCTTAACAAAGCTCCTTTGTAACGTTCATAGCCGTTATCGAGATTCTGCCAAGTATTATCACCATACTTCTTAGCTCCTTCTGTATATACTCTAGCTATGTCTTCAAGACAATCTAATGGTATTAATTCCCATCTTGTTTTATCATCTTTTCTGTCGTTTTTCTTTCCTTCCATCGTAAATATTCTTCTAATTGATCCACACACCAAGTAACTAAATACGCATATTGTTCATTTCCCTCATCATAACCTTCAGTATTCATTCTAAGAAAATCATAAACTGCATCTGCATAATGAATTGATTCGTGAGCTAATGTAGAACATTCTACTTTAGATTTTAATACTATTAGTATGCCCATGGTTCCGCTTTTCTTTTCCGCTACCAAATAAGTAACTCCTAATGCATTATTTGGTTTATCTGGTGTTTCACATTTATCTTCATTTTGAAGATGTTTAGTAGTTAAGAAAAAGTCAAAGAATTGAGTTATTTTATCCCAATTATCTATATCTGATATATAAAGATTTATTGGATACAAATTCTGAAATAGTAGAATATTACGAGGTTTGTTCAATTTCTTTGCCATATTTCTTTTTAGGTTTTATCTTAAAAAGATAACTAAACATTATTGGTTTGATATCATCAGTATTACTTATCTTTTCATTTGCAAACTTAAATGGATGATTACATATTACTTCTACTACTTGATAAGGTATGTTATATTTGTTAGCTAATTGGGTATATATGCTAATTCTTTTTTGAGAAATCATATGCCATTTTATAATTTTCATTCCAAAGTAAATCATCAAGATCACTATCGGTTTTTATAGAATTAGGTCTAATGGTATTGGCAAATATCTTTAAAGAATCTATCCAACAATCTGCATCAAAAACAATTAAAGAATTTAGTAAATCAACCTCTTCTTTTGTATAATCTTCTCTTGGTTCTAAAATTACTAATTCGTCATAATCAATTTTACCCTTGGTAATAGGGAAACACAATGTCGTATGATCTGTAATATAATGGAACTTATTGTATGATAGATCTATATGAAATGATTTACTAAATAGTTTAGTTATTCTCGAATATTCTTTCCAAAGTAAGATGCTACCAGGTTTAATTTTCAGAGTTTCCATATTTTATTTTTAATATAATAGTCAACTGGACTCTATCACCAATAATAACGGGTATTAAAGCTTTATTCACACATAATTCATCTTCTGCAGGACCAGCTTTTAATATCCCTTTATCTTTGAAAGACTTAATGTATCTACTCAGGTTATCTTTAGTAATACCTAGATTCTCAATAATCCATTTTCTATTGTATCTATTAGCTACATTCTTATTTGTATTTGGTTCTTTTTCATATTCAATATCCATTCTAATCAATGTAGCCATTAACTCTAATTCTCTATCGGTTAACCTGAGTATGCCATTAAGTGTATGTAAGAATTCTGTTATAAGTTCATCCTTGTTGACTTGTTTAACAAGCTTATTCATTTATAATAGATTCAAATTTATTTAGAACTTTCATCATATTAAAGTAAACAGTATCATGTTCTACTTTTTGACATGTAGGCATTTTACCTGCTTCATATTTTTCTTCAACTACTTTATTACGTTGATTATACTTATTCTGTAATCTCTTAATCTCTGTATAAAGCTTTTTTACTTTATCAGAATTGTTGTCAATTTTATCTTCCTTAGTAGGAGATAAAAGACCTGCTTTTGTGTAGTTATCGATCACTTTTGCAGAAATAACCATACTCTTTGCCGAATAAGTATTATCCGTAGTTTTCTCTGAACTCATAATGAAATTTTCATTTTCTTTATTATAAGAAAATACATCATTTACTTCTGCACATCCAAAAGGTTTAATAACTTTATACTCTGTAATCATATTACTTATTTTTAAATTCGTTAATTGCAAGTTGTATCCACTTATTAATATCAAATTCAGTATCACCTTCTTTAATCGTAGTACCGTTACTAGTATATTGTTTAGATTGCTGAAAGATATTATATAAACTTAGTGCGTCTTGCATGGATAAATCGATAGAATCAATTACTTCACTATTAATATCATTAATGTCTTTAATTATATTCAATCTGATTTGTCCGTTTGGAAGGAGAGTTATAAGCTTACTATAATCTCCTAACACGTTTTGTATCATTTGTTGTATCATGATTCTATAACGTAATAGTTGTGTTTTTGTTGCAACTTTTTACAAATAAAAAGGGGTTAAGTAAAAACCTAACCCCTAGTGACACCATATACAACCACGATTTAATTAAAAGACTAACGCTTTAGTCTAGTTTATTTTTTAATATAAGCTACTACATTATATGGATTTACTAACTGAGAATCTTTAAATAGATCGAAATCAATTGTAGATTTTCTAGAGTAAGCTATAATATCACCTACTTCAGGATGATTGTCAGGATCTATCCATTGATAGTTAGCCGGAATTGCTAACACTATACCTTTCTTAAAGGTTGTAGGTACTTTTTCTGTAACTGTTTCACTATCTGTAATCTGATAGCCATTCTCATCTGTTTCCCCAGTATTAATAGGTTTTGTTATTTCTTTTTCAATATACTCTTCTGGTAATGGTTTTACCAAGATATCTTTAATGAATTGAAACTCTAACTTAGACAGTACTGTATTCAATAATTCTTTATCTTCTGTATTCATGAATAACTTAATTTAATTGGTTACTATAACGTAATAACTCTTGAAAATGTTCCAAAAACATTATATTTTGTATTTTAATATATTACCACCTGTACAGCATATATCTAAAGCTATTTGTGGACAATGTTTCCTATCTTCAAAGACACATCCATCACAACTACCACTAGGTTGAGGGTGTACTATGTATTCAATATCGTTGATTGTTACTAAGCCTTTTAATATAGCTTCTCTAGCCTCTGGTTCTCCCATTTCTAATCTAATCATAATTAAACTCTCCATCACAAGGATCTATATCAAACTCTTCATCATTACAATAGTTATAATCTATATCATCCATAATATATTAAGTTAAGTAATCTAGAGTAAGAGTAGATGGTTTATAATTTATTATCTTTACTCTGGATTATATATCTATTACTATCTATTACTCAGTAACAGATAACGTTTGATATATCAATTTTGTTCCACTTTTAGTAAAATAAAAATAATTTTAACATTATTTATGATTATTTAACGAAATTGAGTCATAGATATTTTCTTCATATTTGCCCACATTTGAATAATATTCTACATTTATGATTTCATTGTTAGATACTTCTATCTCTAGTATATCATCTTTATTGATTTTCTGATATACTACAGAAGTGTCATAGTCTTTTATACATATAAAACCGTGTTGTTCTAACCAATTTGTTAACATAATTTAACTATTTTTAATATATTTTATAATTTAAAAGTGTTAATAAATCATAAAATTTGTTAATGTTATCAAAATATAATGTATAACAAATCTTAAAATATGTTAAATTTTCAAAATAATTATTTAAAGTTATGGCAGAAATAGCAATACATTTATTACCATTTACTTTGGTATGTTCATCCATAACAAAGCTTAATACTTCAAAATCACTATAATGATAGTACCATAATTTACTGGATTCGTTGTAGGTAAACCCCTTCTCTAATAATTCTTTTTTAACTGTTTCTATCATATAATAAAGTTTATTATTTAAACGTATATATGGGGATATAGTTCAAAAAATATTTTATAAAAATTTTTGGGTAGTATGGTAGTGAGAGTATGAATAAAATTTTCTAAAAAATAAAAAATATAGCGTGATGGTGAGAGCGTGAAACAGTACTAAATCAAGTCCCCTCTCCTAACAAGTAGGGGAAATACCCCCTTCAAAGAGTTACTGTGTTTAAAAACCTCGCGATGATATAAGGTTAATCGTATAAAGAAATGGCTTCTATCAAAGAATCATCAGCAGCTAAGTATCAGCTTGTTACAGCTGAAATAAAAGAGTCTAAGGATGGTAAAACCAAGTATGTCGTTGCAGAGTTTACACGTGCTGGCTTAGACAAGCTTATGGCTGCACAAGAGAACAGCATCAGACTGCAAATATTGCCAAAATATGGCATTGCAGAAGATGCAGCTAATGCTTACCTACAGATGTGGGTAGATACAGCAAAAGCAGGTGACTATGAAACCTACATTGGTACATACCTGGTAGGTGATTATGAACCATTCCTGCGTAAAGATGCTGACGGTAAGTATCTTACACGCAAGAAAGACGGCAAAGACGTTAAAATCCAGTTCACAGATGTAACAATCTACTGGTTTAGTGATGAAGAAGGTGTGCCTGTTAAAGGCAACAACTACATCATACGTCGTGCTGACAACTTATTCCAAAACAGTACAAGAATCGTGACTATTGCGGACTATAAGAAGCAGCAGGCAGCAGCTAAAGTAGCTAAAGAAGCCGCTAAAGCTGCAACTGATGCACTTGTAGCGGATGCAGATGCTAGCGATGAAGATTTGTTGTGATAATGTGGTGAGTGGGTGAGTGGGTGAAGAAGTTTTCCACCCACTCCTTTTAACCACTTTTAACGCTTTCACCCATTAACAATTTATATAATATATAGCGTAAATTGAATATGTCAAGAAAAGATGATGAAATTGGATGTTTATTACAAATAATAATTGTACTAATATTTGTAATAATGTATATTATTGCACATATTCACTTTGGTGAATTAATGGACTTATTCTGATCTTAAATAAACGATCGTGCAAATTCGCTACCAATAGTGCATGAAGTAATGCACGACAGTTATTAACTCTAAATTTATAAACAATATGAAGAAAATAATTGGATGCTTCATGTACATTGTGCTCACAGTTTACATATTAATAACAATAGGTATATTGTATAATATGGCAACTGGTCCACATTCTGAATACTTTCCAATGGCTTTATTTAATTGTTTAGCTTTTAATGCTATTTGCTACATCATAGCAAAATGGTTATTTAAGCGCTTTAACAAAAAGCCTTAGTATTCAAACTTCCTGGGCATGAAGTAAAACTACCTTTTTATATTATTATATGTTATTTTTTATGATTTAAGTTTTACAAGCGTCTTATAGTTTAATTTAGACTATGAGTTTCAGTGAAGATTCTAACTGAGTAATGCGTATCAGAATCACAGACTCGTAAGGAGTAAATAATGGTAAAACTGCATTACTTTAAGTAGTAATATGAGAACCATTCTTCCCTAACTTATGTCTCATGAGCATGAGTTACGCTGAGAGTTTATGTGGCAGCCTGGAATAGACAGGCAATTATATCAAAAACTCAATAACTTCCCAAGACATTGAGGGCACCAGTTTCTTATAATTTTCTACAGGATTATAAAGGGTTGAACTACCAGATAATCGTATTTTTACTGAATGTTCTTATAAGTTTTAGGTGTAAAATGCAATAAATTTGAGAAGCATAAAGATAGATACAGTTCATAAGTTAGCTACTTGATGAATATGCCTATATTTACTCATTTTAACAAGCATTTATTTATTAGGCTTGTCGGACATAGCGTGTCGGAGCGACGGATATTGGAAGCGATATCCTTTACTTTAAGGGTTAAGTTAGATCAAACTTAACTAAATAAACGGGGTATGTTACAAACTGTAATACCGTTTATAATTCATAGTTCTATGGAAATCATTATCAACAGAATGTCCATAGAATGATTATATTAATACACACAAAATTATATCACAATATTATTAGCAATATTGCCTGTTGGGTATAAGTGTATTAAAAATATGGAGTGCCTACTCCAGCTATGTGTGATACTGTATAAGGCTATTATTATACAGAAAGGCTATCACACATAGTTTAATTTAAAAATTCTTAGCTGTCTTTAAATACTTTCCCCACAGTCAATTTCCTATATTGACTCATCATTGTGAAATGATTATTCCTCGTAAGTAATAGTTAGTAAATATGCGTTGATGCGCCAAGGTACAAGTTAAGAGACTTGTATATTGAACACTATTACTCTTACCTCTCCAAAGTAATGACAACCTCATCGTAGTTACTTATCTACTTTTACAGTTTTGCCATTTTATATATAAAGTAACGGGTTTTGGAGTCTAGTATTATAAGTCCAGTGGAACACTAACATACTAAATAATATTATAACACATATTATAATATTGTAGATTGAAACGTATATAGCATACTGGCATAGAAGCTAATAGTCATTATTCTTTGATATTAAATTCACAATATATGGTTAGATTAATATTAGAGAACAAAAAGGAAGCCAATTGGTTTCATCAGTTTTGGTTGTTAAAGAAACAACTAAAGCTTACATTACGAGAATGTATTAAATTATTTATTTCCTTAAAAAGAGATAAAGCAATATTAATACAATCAGTAAAAGACGAAAAATTCCTTAATGATTTTCTTGATGTAACTTATTTTATACTCAAAAATGAATTTGACATCAATGTAACAGATATACCTTATGGATTAAAATCTATTATAGATGCAAATCATTTTAATTGTTATATTATAGATTATCTTCGAGGATATCGTATTTACATTTCTCGTGTGTAAAAAGAAAGGGTTAGTATTGCAAATAAATCTTGTTTCTGCTTCTTACTAACCCTTTAACTTTGAATTAATCAATAAATAATAATATGAGAGCATACCCACAAAGTCTACTATATCAATTAGTAGGTCAAACTCTTACCATACTTAGTACTAATCAAACAGGAAAAGTTGGTAAAGTTGAAACAACGCATGATAGTAAATGTGTAATAATTTCATTACACGTTCACGAATGGTCCCCTTTATCTTATAAACCAACAACTAAAATTTGTAAGATAAAGCTCAGTTTAACAACTTTATTAAAGGATGTTAAATTACATAGCTTATGCAAAAAATAATGCAAAAAAACTTGTTGAATATGTAAATTATAGACTCTATCTCGGATAACATGTGAAATGGACTACGAGATTAACTTAACCATAGTGTAGTAATATAATAGCAGCTTGGCGGCGTTAGCGAAATCTTTACTATTACTATGGTTATTTATTATTAACCTATTTAAATCAATTAAATATGAATTATAATGATGAATTGAAATTAATTCTCTTTTTTACTAAAGAGTTAGAAACAAACGTTACTAATAAACAAATAGAGGCATTAAGAATTCTTACGAACATGTCTCATAAAGAAGCACGCGATGTTATAAAATCTGGTTATATGGAGATGATAATTTCAAAAGAAAAACTTGCTTATATAACAAAATTACTTGATAAAGCAGAAATAACATACTCCATTGATTCTACAGAATCTTGTGAAGATGAACAGAAAGATGAACAGAAAAAAGTAAATTTCATTGTTTCTAAAGATATTCTAAAGAAAAAGAAGAATGAAATAGTTGAATGTATTATTATATCAAAAGAAGAATATAATGAACTATTAAAATGTAAAGAAATAGCTCGAGATTTAATGGGTTCATTGCGCTCTCTTACAAAGGATTTTTCAATTGTATTACACAATTATATTTCTTAACAAATTAAAAACATTATCAAAATGGAAAATGAAAACAAATCTAGTGTCTTTAAAGGCACAATGATTACAATCATGCTATTATTATTGGCATGTGTAGGTTTAAATACCTACAAGTATGTAACAGGAAACAACATTCCTAACATTACACAATCTTCAGTAAATGAAGAAGAAATATCTACGATGGAAAAAGTTCCAACAGTAGAAGAAGCCATGATAGAATGGCAAGATCTCAAAGAACATGATCGTTGTTATGAGATTTATATGAATTTCCCACCGGAAATTATGCAAGCATTATACGAAAAACTCGGCACTCAAGAGAATATACGAAAGTATGTTTATGAGTATGAAAGAAATCGAGAGTATTATGTATCCCTACAAATTGTTAACCAGCTGAACAAAACCGGATTAGAAGATCCTGGAATAGATGGTAATAGAATAAAAAAAGCCAAAGTCCAGGTAGAACTTGAAAAACTAACACCTAGCAACGCACCAATTAAGGCTGAACCAGCGGACAGTATTCAGTAATAGTGTTTAATTTTTAAGTTATCTTCATCTATTATTATTAAGTTCAGTAAGATTGCATTAGTATGTGAATATAGATGCAATCGTCCTCAGTAGATGACAAACCTGTGGGGCGTAAGTAATAACTTTTAAGCGTAAAATAAGAGTGGCAATTGCTCTTTAATAACGATAATTGCAAGTTTATTATGATCGTGCGGACGTTAAAATCAGGTAGATGATAAGAATTGTACTGACAATACAATTCCGCTGTATCTTAAAACAAGTTTTGATAGTCAAATTTTCCTAAACCAATCCTCGTTATTAGGTAAAATTTCTTTTTGTTTATATGTTGCTACAACAACATTATTAGTAGATCCATTATGGTTGTAGACATAATGGCGTCATCAAATGTCAAATTTAAAAACAATCCAAAAATGAAAGGAATTGTAGTTATTGTGATGCCTGAAAGCTCACAGCACATCGAGGTAAAAATGCCATCTGGTATTACTCCTACACAGTTTGATGCGATTATGAATCGTATTAAACATGATTTTTTCACAACAATAAAGCCACAAGCAGATGTTGATTCATTAGTTGTTACAACTTATGATGAAACTGAAGTAAATGCATTATTGTCAAATGCCTCATCTGTAAATGCTGCAAAAGCATTAATAGATGCAGTAGGTAATCCTCATGATTCCGATTGGAGTGGAAGATTCTTTACACTCTATGGTAACGGAGATCCAAAAGTGGCACAAACAATTTTGCTTTTAAAGCAGAACATGGATGTATCTGCACAAAATTATCTTAAATCCAATGGTTTAGGATGGTTATGTGATTTTCTGGGTCTTGGTGTAACCAAATTTGGATTCTAATGGGAAAGACATTTAAAGACATGAAAGCATCCAAATCTTTACGAGAAAAAGATTCTCATAAGAAGCGGATGCTTCCTTACAAGAGAGAAAATAAAAAATATGATGAAACTCGCCAGTAACATCAATTATTTTATTATATGGTGGTTATCCCCAAGAAAGTGTAGAAGTCCAGAGTCCTAAGACAATCAAAGCCATATGAAGATATATGGTACGTCAACAAAGTAATTGGGATGTTGTCGAAATAAGTTAAATGAATAAGACAAACACTTTCTTCTAATTGTATTTAAAAAAAATTAAATATGAAAAGTAAACGAAAAATATCTATGTGGTTATATATGCCACAGAATAATAAAGTACAATTTGATCCTATTCGTAGTACTTTAACTCAAGTAGTAGTAGAATGTACCTTTAATAAGGTAATTTCTGGTAAGTATTCATCAAATGTAGAATATACTTATACTCATCCACGGCTTAATAAAAAGCTTACAGGTGTAGTATCTAAAGCTTTCTGGGAGGCATAATATGTTAAGAGAGATTATAGAATATATAGTATTACTACTATGGATTCTTGGTTTTATTATGCTTTATGCATTTGGTGATATTCCTGCGATACTATATATCGTAATCTCTTTTATAATTATGTGCCGTATTCATATACGGAGTTTAAAAAAACTATTTTTATTAATAATTAAATCAATTAATTATGCGAATGAAAAACAAAATTACACAAGAAAGACATCGTGTAACAGCAGCGCAGAAACAAGAAGTTAAAGCTTTATATTTTGCGCAAGATCCTCAGGTAAGTTCTCGCATCCTTGCCGTTCTCCATGTTGGAGCTACTAAAAGCTCTGTTCCTTTATATGAAAAGAAAAAGGAACAAAAAGAAATCTTTGTATATAATAAAGATACGAAGAAGAAAGAAAAGAAAATAATTACCGCAAGTGTTCACAAATTCAACGGAAAAGCCATTAAAGAAATTGAAAAATTTCAAGTAATTTGTGGTTCAAACGGTAAAATGGGAACTTGGTATAACACTATTTCTGGTGTTAAAGATGCAAGACAAGGTATAGAAGTATCTGAAGCTCAAAAATTCTGTAGAATGAAAGTTGGTAGAAAGTTGAGTAATACTGAATTCTTGGATTTATATCCAAAACAGTGTAACACTTTTAAAACAATCTTCAAAGAAGAGTACGAACAATTTAAATCTCAAGTAAAATGAGCGAAGAAGTTTCTAAACGAAGAGAATCACCAAAATTTGGTCCAAATGGATCAAAGTATGGTACAAAAAGTGAAAGAAAACATCGAAATAATCATAAAAATCGTAGGAGAAATGCTAAATTAATAGCAGTAAATGCTACGAATTCTCACCAAATGATTATTAGAGAATTAGTATAACTTTTTAATTAATAATAAATGATAGGCGAAAAAGAAATTATGGACTATTTTTACAAACAGAGAGATCCTCCAGAAGAGGACAAAGCATTTCAAGAAGACAAAACATTTCAAGAAATAAAACAGAAAATTAAGAGAAAAATTCGAGAAGAATTAGATAAAAATATAATATTATCCAATTCTTTAGAAGAACATAAAGCTAAAGGTAAATTCATAAAAGAATTTACCAATTCTTTAATAAGAAAGTATGGTACGCAAGAAAGATTTATTGAATCTGAAATTATAAATTCTATAAAAAATCCTTATCACCCTATAGACTCCTCCTTTTGTTGGCATAATACAGCCCAAGGTGGTACATATTGGCGTGTCTTAGACTGCGAAATTAACAAAAAACTTTCAGAAGAAAGAAGAAAGAAGAGAAAATCATTTTAAACCTATTTATTAACAATTTAAATTATCAAAATTATGAGCGAAATTAAAGAAGAAATCCGTAACGGTAGAATCATCAACAAAGAAATCGTAACTGCAGCAGCTGAAGAGCTGGCAAAGAAGCGTAACGCAAAAATCACAAAAGAAATGATGCGAATTGCGGTGGACTCTGAGTTCGAACGCAAGAGTGCTTTGCTGGACTTGCAGAAGAATCGTGATCGTGAAGAACCGATCAAAGCGTGTCTGAAAGCGAAGGAAGCAAATGAAAATGCAGTAAAAGAAGGAAAGATGACGCCGGAGGAGTTCCGTAGTGCCAATGGTAAAGCCGATGACGAAAAAGAAAAAGCTTTACGTCAGGTCGAAAATGAGTACTACACCCTGCGCGATCAATTGCGTAAGCAGTGTTATGACGTTCTGAACGATTGGGACGATTAATAACAACTCCAAACCTGTGCCGATAAGTACTGTAAAGCTTATCAATTAATATTAGTGTCTTTACATTTGTAGAGACACTAATACTAGTTAGTGCCGAAAGTTAAAAACCGAACGTGTAGTAGGTAACAAGTTGAATTGACAACTTCTCTTAAGTGCTATATGCCGTAGAGTGGAAAAACAACGTGCCACTGATCATGTGCCGAAGATCATTACTATTGTTTTAGCTATTGTACTTTATGTCCTGCATAAAAACAATAGGCTCTATTCGTAGAGTTTTATAGTAATGGTTATCAAAACACATATAGAAATTGTGCTTTATGCCGAAGTTTTATTTTTTAATATTTAGTATAAATGTCGAATAAGCTATTAAATATGGCTTTTGAGATATTTATATAAACTTCAATTTCTATCAGTCTATCAAAGGCACACAATCCTAAGTAATATAATGCTTTATGCTTAAATACTATTTTTAGAAGACGGAAATGCGTAAAATGTTCATATTCTGACGATAAGCGTCTTTAGACGGAAAGAATCGAAATAGAATCCAATAACTTACGGTCGCTCTATAAAGAATATTTAGTATTACTTAGGATAAACTCTTAAAAATTCACAATTATGGATTGGACAAGAGAAGACTTAGAAAATAAGTCAAAAGAAGAACTCATAGATATTATTATGAATATTCAAGAAGATTTGGAGTATTTTCAGATCCTTATGATTGTACATATGATGACTATGATAAATAGAGAGTAAGGAGAGAGATCTCCTTACTTTCACTATCTCCATGATTTTTAACATTATTCACAGTATAAGAACTGTACTGTGTCTTATTAGGCTTATTAATCATTGTTAGGACGAGGGTTCGATTCCCTCCAGCTTCACAAAAAAAAAATTAATATGAGTTATATAGCAGTAGATTCGTGTGGAACCGAATACATATTTCAGTTTAGACCAACAAGACTAATATCTAAAAATAAAGCTTGGGGTTGTTGGATTCTTGATAAAGAGAAAGGTAATACAGTTAGTGTTCCTAAAGGGACCGCAAAGGCATTGTTTAATGCAGGCTTATTGATTGATTGCAAAATACCTTTAAACAAAAGAGATATGAATTGGGGTGATAATCCAATTCAACTATAAAAGAGGCTGTATGGGTTTGACTAGCAATTAGAAAGATAAGATAGGTTCAACATTCTATTAAATGACAACTATTCGTTTGTCACTGATTACTCTTGCGTAGCGTAAGATTATGATGCGTGCTAAATACGAAAGTTAGGGATACTCCTTAGTTTAATTGGTTAGAACCACGGATTTTACCGTGAAATATGAGTTCGAGTCTCATAGGAGTAACAAATTTAAAATCAATTATTATGTCTTGTTATAATTCTTATAATGATGAAGAAGATCCACGTAAAGCATGGACGACAGTATTAATTGTAATACTTTTATTAATTGGAATCATATGTTTAACTTCTTAAAAAGTAACTTAGATGAAAAAAGTAACTTTAAGCCAATTACATGGTAATTTAAAGACATTCAGCAAAGAATTCATAGGAGCTGGAAGTAGAAATTGTGTAGTTGGATTGTATCGAAAACTTATTGAATTGGGAGCAATTCCATCTAGTAAGGAAAAAGATAGCAATCTTATTAACTCTAGACAAAAGGTTGTTATTCTATGTGTGAATGATGGAATTCGAGGCAAATTTGCTCGTATTTCGTTACATGAAAGAGCATGGTGGGATTATTGGCACAATAAAGCCCATAAACACTGTAAACCTGCTTATATTACTTATAATGTACCAAAACAAATGGACATTGTAATAAGCAATTTGAATATCAAAGAATTAGAAACCTTATTCCCAGAGTAATATGGAACTATCTTATTGGATTTATTTTAAACCAGGTGAGAAAGATAAACTTAAAAAGATTATTGATGAAAATCCTAATCCTTTAATGGCTAATATAGCTATTCAAGAAGAGTTTGGTGTATCACTCACTGAGGCTGAGAAAATTATTGAAGTATATAACAATAAAATTAATAAAACATGTCATCAAGAATCATAACACTTAATAAACCAGGATTATATGTTGCAGAACATAATGCTACTGGTGAACAACTATTAGTAAGTATTGGAGGAGAACTACCAATGTTACGTGTAGTCAATGTTATTAGTCTATCTAATTTCACTAGTGGTTTATATGCAAGCGAAACAGATAAACGAAAACTACAAAATCAAATGGAAGCTCATCCGAATGAATATACTTACACTTCTATTCAGGTTAAATTAGTAAAACAACCTGAAGAAATAAAAAGAGATATTCTTGATTTATCTAAGTATTCAACATTAGTTGAAAACAAAGATAAACTATTAGAAATGGATGATAATATGGCAGTTATTACAATTTGTAAAGATGAAGCACTTGATGTAACTACTGCTACTGAAATTTGGAAACAATTCAAATTATCATTACGACCGTGAATGCAGATGAAGTAAAAAAGTATATTTACGATAAATCTGCAAAGCTATCACAGCAGTTTATTGATTTCATTAAACATGAAGGTGTTCCTGATTATTTATTACCATTATTTGATAATAATAGTGGTTATAGATGTGATTGGAACATAATAGGTGGAGAAGAGGCAAAAGAGTACTTTAAACCTTATTATAAACCAATAAGTGATAAATTTATTCTTAGCTTAGAACAAAGAAAAAATGTACAAACTTGGTTATATAGAGTTAGTACTAAACTTTTTCTACCTGAATTAATGGTAGGAAGTCCTATCGCAACCGATAAAGTGCAGCTAAGAATAGCTACTTCTTTAATCGACAAATTAAATATTCCAAGACAATATCAAGATTATCTATTTGATAATACTATATATTGTTTTTGGATTCGTAAACGAGCGTATGATACTTTCTTTTGGCAAGAAATAGTACAGCTTCCGTTTGCGCCAGATTATCGTTTGAATATAACAATATAATGACGATAATAGGGTAAGAGAGATTGGGTTCTCTCTTACTCACTAACCCGTAAGCCTATGAAAGAAGAAGAAAAGATTCTAATTGAAAAGGCGAAGCACGGTGATGAAAAAGCCTTTACGCAATTATATAATAATTATTATCGTTTAATACGATATATTATCTATGATGCAATAAAAGATGAAGAAGCAACAGCTGATTTATTATCTGTTACTTTTACTAAGGCTTTTAAACGACTCGATTATTTTGTTGAAACTATTTCTTTTGAAGCATGGTTAAAAACCATTGCAATAAATACAGTCATTGACTATATTAGAAAGAATAAGAATCAACAAGATAATATCTCTATAGATAATGAGGATAATGCAATTCAAGTATCTAGTGATAATGATCCCGAAACTGATTTAATTAAATCAGAGTCAATAGATATTCTTAAAATTGCATTAACTCGACTTAGAGCTAAATATAGGAACCTTCTAGAACTCAGATATTTTAGCCATCTAAGTTATGAGGAGTTAAGTGCTAAGCTTAATATACCAGTCGGAACTGTAAAGTCTGACCTAAATAAAGCAAAGCATAGACTCAGATATTATTTTCAAAAAATTTCAAAAACTAACAAAACATGACAACATTCATTGTATCTATGCTAGTAATTGTCTGTATTGTTGCAATTGCACGATATTATGGCAGTTCGTCAATGGCAAGCAATTTATTGCTTACTTTGGCATTTTCTGTTGTCGTGGGTCTTGGTATTCAATTTGCTACTAAGGGAAACCATAGTAAAAAAGAAAGTACCAAGATTGAAAATTCCATTGCAGTTAGTAATCCTGCATCCACACAGTCTGTTTGTGCAGTGTTGGAACCTGTACAGATGCGCCATTCTGGGGCTGTGAGTCAGGTGCAGGATTATAAAACTGTAGTAAAGGAGTTACCACGATTAAGTTCTAAAAAGCTTGCGTATACTGACCGCATAGCTCCCCCATTCCCAGATTCATCCTAGATGAATATAGAGGGATCACATTATTAGCTTTTAAATTAAATTATTAACTTACAAACATTCGAAAAGGCGAATTAAACATTATCAAAATGGAAAATAATAAGAACAAAGGTCAGAAGACTAACGACAAAGCAAAGAAGAATACTGCCGCTACTGCGGCTGCACCGGCTGCACAAACTAAGAAAGAACAGCCGAAGACTGGATTGAAGGAAGATAAAACTCCTAAACCCGCTGCTCCTATTCCTCCTAAAAAAGAAGAGAAAAAGGAGACAAAGAAGCCTACCACTGATGCTACAGGTACTGTAGAAAATGTAGCAGCAGAAGAAGTAAAGAAACCTGTAACATCTCCATTAGAATCACCTAAAATTGATTCTCTGGTAGCATTAATGGGACCTAATGATCTCATGGATGCAAATCATGCTGCAGAATTCTTGTCAGCACTTGAACGTCGTACTGCTCGTATGGATCGTAGTAAACCAATTACGATTCAGATGGAATCCATGTTGGATTATAATATGATGTGGTATGCTGTACGTTTGTCTGTACAATCATTTGCACAGAAACGTGAATGTAATATGCTTACGCCGAACGATGAACTTATTGTTCAGCAAGCTATTGATACGGCTGCATCTATGGGTGTTGCTCTTGAAGCTCATCCTACAGATGATCCTAATCAGATGCGTCTTGAGTTTAAGGATATTTCTCCTGAAACAAAAGCAGCAGCTGATGCAGAGAATGCCGCATCAGGTTTATCTTCAACAGTTAAACCACCAAAACATGCAAAACTTACCGAGGAACAGATGAATCCTCTGAATTGGAAGAATGATGATGAAGCGAAAGCTGCAATCACTCAGGATCTTCAAGAATCAGGAGAAACTCCTTCTAATAAATTCTTACGTATCTTGGGTAAAATCAAGACATATCGTGAGAATATTACGGAAGATCCCGTTCAGAAAGGAATCTGGAGTAATGCAAACTTAGGAACTCTTTCAAAAGAGTATTTCAACATTATCGGTAAGAAAGGTATTGTTGTACTCTCTGGACTCATGTCTTCTACTACAACTTCATTGAAGTTAGGTCAGACTATGATCTTTGCACATTCTCTGTTACGGAAGAATATGAAAGGTTTGAATGATCAGGATGTAGTAGATTTGATTAAAGCATTTATTGAAGTAATGCATACAGATCCTGCTCAGCCTATTGAACAAGATCCTTGTGTAGTAAAGGGTATTTTGGCTCCAACACGTGATACATTTGTACGTATTGCATTACAGAAGCCGGCAGAAGATGAACTGATTGATTGGTTCAAGAAGATTATGGGACCGTTCTATGACATCTATAAAGATGAAGTAGGTTCTAAATCTGATGAAGATTTTGCTCTGAAAGCAGCTAACAAGATGATCGAAATACGTAACTTGTATGTAGATAAAGATGCTGCATATCCACTCTTTACAAAAGAGGATTTCAAAGCTGTAGTAGGTGCTTAACCTATTATATCAAATGAAAGGTAAATTTGCTTATTTAGCAGTATTCGTTGTAGGTCTTATTATGTCCTACAATACTAACATTTTCAAACCAGAAAGTGTTACGGCAACTGAAATCGTAAAACCGATACAGTTATCACCAATACCAGGTAGTTTTAAACTTAACCTGGACTTAGAGACAGGTAAAAGTATCGTGGAAAGTAATATACCCGTTACAAGTACTGATATAACTGTCAATCACCCCACGAAAATCGTGGAAAAGGTAGTATATAAACAATCTAAACCTAAAGTAATATATGAAACAAAAACTGAGGTACAAATGAGACCAGTAATGTTTACTCTACCAGCTCCCCGCTCTCACAAATTTGTACCTGAGTATCCTAAAAGTGTAGAGAAATGAAGCAAAAAATAACTAAAATTAATGTAATATCATTAATTGGTATTATATTATTCTATTTGTTTTGTTTATTTTTTGCTTATTGTATTAGTGATTAACTATGTGCTTACCGTAGAACGGCACCGGGGAAAACGAGTCTCTCCCCCGTAGTAAGAAGCAGGGCGATTTTATAATAGTGGTATTGTAGCTGTACACTTTAAAAGCAATAAGACAGCATATATATATTAGGAATATCAAAGGCCAAGAGGATTCGTATATATAGATAAGTAATACAGGATATGAGAATATGATAACAGCTAACACTGTGATTCAAAAGGTAATATGATAGCTTACTATGGATTTATTACTTTATCCATGAAAAATTAGTAAGAAAATGGGATAGCGTGCTAAACCCATAAAATCTCAGAGAACCGTCTGGCGGAGATTTAAAAACGCGATCTAGGTCAGCAGACACGAAGACAAATTCAGCAAAGGTATCGGCATCCTAAAGTAAATATAGTTATGAGATGTATTTATGAGTGTATTGAAGTCTACACAAAGGAGAAACCTATGTCCGTGGGTACAATCATGTACGAAATCAAGAAGGGACTAAACACGAGTTGCCCCTTAGTTAAACATCCAAAAGTTTACTAAGTTTTGACTCCTGACTAACGTTCTTGGGTGTGTCCAAAGCATCCATTCTGAATCTATTATTGAAAGATATAGATAAGATAAAAACGCTACTGTAGTGTTCTCTACAAGGTACCAAATGGTTTAAATTGGAACGTATGTTTAAATACATATAAAAGTAGATATGAAGGCAGAGAGATTAATCGAGGGTGCTATTAGGTGCTACGTGAAGAAGTAAACCGGTACAATTCCGTAATCTTTTACTCTTAGAAGTAAAGGATAATAGTCTGTATTATTACTTCAGAACATATGGCTGAGAGGCTATGATCCATACTATGAACTTTAAATTCATTAGAATGTAATAAGAATTCGAGACTTTTATTATATTTGAGTATGATAGATTATCCGGATTAGGTGCCAAACCTATACTTAATAGAATGATTAATACAAATGTGTCAGTGTTTGCTTCAAGTTATGACACAATAATATATGGAAAGAAGCAGGTTGTAAAACGTGTCCTATAACACTACTACAGAATAACGACACCCTTTAGCAAGGTGGTTACTTCGCAAGAAGTGAGAGGGATCTCAATAATTTATGTTATCGAAAAGTTAAATACGCCGGTAGAAACACCGTTACCTGAGAAGAAAGGTAGAAGTTCAATCAGATCTCAGTCGGCTTTCCGAGAGACAAAAGGCGAAAGTTGGGCTAATGTATAGTCAATGGGCTAAATTCAAGTCTGTTAACCCAGAGAAACGTAAATGTTATGACATTTACCTGAATCCAACGATTCATCACTGGCCCGAGAGTTAACGTCACTCTTAAACAAAAACGAGAATAACATGTTTAACCTAAGTAGTGGCTACGCCCACGAAATAATAAATCCAGGGAAGTCCCCGCTAGGGATAGTAGAATCTGCTGTTGTATAGTAGTATATGTTTCCTGACTGCGTCCTTGGCAAGCCAACCGTTATTGCTAAATAAAACTAATAGAGTATATTGCGCAACAATATATGTTCATTAGAAAGCGTTTCATGAATCTTCATAGACTGGATACCTGTCATGCGGAAAGAGTAGTGAAAAGTAGGTGAAAGTCCTCAATATTCGTGCTTGTAAAACAATCCTATGGACGGTTATATAATAATATAATTACTGTATGTAATTCCGTATAGGAAATCTAAAACCGTTGCTGCATTTGTAGGGCAGAACTAGTTAAGTAACGTTAGAAAACGACCGTATCTGTGACGGATTCGATAAAGTGGTAAATATTAACTTCTAGGGAATCATAAGCTACATGATGAGCCAATTCGCATGTGCAACTATCTTGCAAATAGTTATTTGTATTTGTGATTACTTGAGATTAACCCTGAGACGCCAGGAAATACTAAGTTAATATGATGAGCAATAGTTCCTTTCTTTTAAGCGTAAAAGAATTGTAAAATCTAAAGTAATGGTATCAGATGTGTATACAAATGTCTTGGATCTCATTAGTCCTAAGAACAAGCTGTACAAGATCAATAATATGATAAGCTGTAGTTTACACAGACACTCGTGTAAGTAATATTAATTCTGGTATCCGAACTACTTTTGTAGAAGCAAGGAAAGCAGAAAGGAAGAGGAAGTATCTACCTTGATTTTGATGTAAATAAAATCATTAATATGAAGACTATGCGTTTAAAGCAAAAAAATATTACACTTTGTAAAGGATTGTACTTGAATGTACGTAGACGATTAGCCATATCCTCTATCTAATAAAATCTATACAAAGAGAGCAAAACTCGTTTAATTTAAACTCATAAATATGTAAATCAATTGTTTAATCTCTCCGTAGGTGGAATCAACCACGGAATCAAAAAAGGAATTTTAAAATGGATAAATCAGTTATTTTGGCATCACAGTGTGGTGCAACACTTGGCAAATATGTTCTCATTATTGAGAAAAATTCAGTAGATCCGAATTATTCACGGAAAGTACAGAACAATGAACTACGGACTAGTCAGCAGATTAATCTGTATTCAATTAAACCTGTTAAGGTTAAAGTTGCACGGGAAGTAGAAAGTGCAGAAGGCACAAAATTCGTAGAGTATAATGATGATCCAAAGTTACGGCTTCAGATTTCTGGAATCAACGATATTGCAGATATTATCCCGAAGCCCAACGCGGAAAGCGTAAAAAATGCTATCACTCGGTTTGAAGCGACCGGTGAAAGTACAATCTTTATTGATTATCCACAGTTAACAAAAGAAGTTGTTGCTCTGAATATGGAATCACGGGCAAAACTTACAGCATTTGTCAACGAACAGATGCGGTTCATCAAGACATTTGAAACCGCAAACGAGACTGAAATTGCTGCTTGTAAAACAGCAATGGCTGCTGAGGGCATTGAAATTAATGGTTATTTCGGATAATAAATCATGAGTGCGCCTCTAACGAAAGAAGCGTTCCTGGATCTTCAACACATGTTTGCCGATAAGGATTTTATATCTTTGTTATTTATGGATGAGAAAGAAATAGCTAGATATATACATGTTGAAAAAGATGGTAGTGTGACGTTAGGTAGAACAGAATGCAAACTTATTAATAGACTCTTTAAGGATGAGAAAGTATTGAGTACTAATGATATTTGTTTACGGCTCATTAAGGTTATTACTGGAAAAGGTGGAACGCGAAACAATGAAGCTTTTGATTGCCTTGTAAAGGATTTTACTAAAGCTTTAGATAAAGGAGATTACTCCTATGCTATTACTCGGATATTTATTGGTTATCGCTTAGGATATCTAAATGATGTTGCAGCAATGCAAGCTTCTTCGGAAAAAGGTGAGGTAAGACTTCCGGATAAGCGAGTATTGGTACAAGATGGTTTTGGAGATTTCTATGCGATTAAAATAGGTAAGTATCCTAGTTAATTAAAGTTGACTATTCTAAAGCAATAAGAATATTGAATGTATAATAGCAGATGTAACGCAACAATACAGAAAATATAATTATTACTTTTCAAGATATAACAAAGGACTTGCAGATGTAAGTCAAGTCCTTTCTATTATATCTTATAAGGCTATGATAATGTATCTAAGGATACCAAGTGAAGGAAAGCTTCAAGAATAAGACGAAGATGTCATATCGGGATGAACATAGCCACAAAGTACAGGTAGTTGATCATATTTAAGTATACTTTTATGTTTAATCAATTAAAATCAAAAGTATATGAACAAAATTAAATCAACTGAAATTATTGAAAATCGTAAGAAGTATGACAAAGAGATTAAGAAAATGTGGAATATTATTCGCACTGAAAATTTAATCGATAAGAATGCTACACGAAATTACGATATGAAAGCATTGTTGGATACAATTACAGAAATGTCCAATAATCGAATTCAGACCAAGCTGGATTCAATCGCCATCAATCTAGGTTTTAAGAGTCGTAAAGACTTTCCTAAAGAAAGTATCTATCCTATTATTTATACTCTTTCTGAAAAGAATGAGTATATAGTTCAGTTGGGATCTATTCCGACTATTAATCCTGGTTTAAAAGCTAAACTTGGTAAAAAGAAATTGTTTAAAACTGAAGAAATCACTGCAGATTATATCACTAAATTAAAGAATAAACTGCAGCTGGAAATCAATGCTCTGAAGAAGAAGCTTGAAGATTTCAACAGTAATGCTGAAATAGATATATCTACTGCATATATGTATCTAGCAGCATAAGGTAAACTGGTCTCCGTAAGTTATTTTAAAGTAGTCCAAGTATCTCGATTTTATAATTGTGATATATTCTAATAGCATAAAATAAAATTAAAATAACGAGTGGCAAGTGGGGTTCGAATCCCCGGAGACCAACAAGTCTCGAATATTAATATTAACGTTTTAAAAAGTAAAGTCATGAAAAAAGATATCAAATCTCAAACAATTGACAATTCTATCAAGAAATATCCGATAGAAAGCAAAACATGGAAGTCTGATGTATATCAGGCTTTGAAATTAGGTTATAAAGTAGAAGCTTTAAATGAAGAGCAGGCTGAATATATCAAGAAGATTGAAACCAAGCTTGCAGAAAAAGCAGCAAAAGCCAAAGTAAAAGAAGAGATGAAACAAACTCTTCTAAAAAAGATGTCAGATATAATGAAAGCCAAGAAAGCAGCAATTGTATCTGCAGCCAATGATCTAGCTGATAGAATTATTCTTTGTGCTATTGAAAAAGAAGAGCAGAAGAAGAAATTCGATGAAGTCGATAAGAAAATTAAAGAGAAAGTTAAAAAGGACAAAATGGCAATAGCCGAAAAGAAACGTGAACATAAAGCAGAATTACGTAATAAGACTATTCCTAGTCCTGAAGCTATAGCTAATGCTAAGAAACAACAAGATTTTCTTGCAAAAGCTCATGCTGTTAAACGTGAAGAGATTGAAGCTCGTCTTAACAAGAAAGAAGAATTTATGAATCAATCTATAGAAGAGCGAAATAAAAAACATGAAGAACGTGTTAAACGTGATACAGAATATGCTCTTAAACGATTACATCATAAAGAGATTAAACTTAAACGTACTACAAAGGCTGAGAGAATTGAAGCAATTAAGACTAAAAAAGAAGCTGGTAAAGCAGCTTTTAATGCTGAAATGAAACGTCAAGCTTCAGAAATTGCAGCAGATCGTCAAGGTTATGCTAATCGCGTAGAGAAACGTAGACGTACTGAAACAGAGCGTCTTGCAAGGATTGCAGAGCGTAGAAAACTACGTAAAGATAAGATTTTTACAGAACGTCTTAAACAACAAAAGATTCAACAATTGAATCTTAAACGTTTTATAGAATCTGAAAAAGCTCGTCTAGCACGAAAAGAAGAAAAACGTGCTAAGTATCTTACTACGGGTGGAATAAAAGTTCCCAAAGTAAAGAACAATGTTGCTATAGATAAAACTAGAGCAGAGGAATATATTAAAGTTGCTGAAACAAAGATGAAAGATGAAAAAGTACGTTATTTGATACGTATTGCATCAATTGCTTCATCTGAAATCATAAGTGATTCTGTTTGTGCATTCATTTGTAAGCCAGAAGAACTTAACAAACGTATGAAAGAAGCTCATAACAAACACATGAAAGAAGAACCCGATACATATGTAGGTATTTATGCTTACTCTGGCATCGGTAAAGATCAGGAATGTGTAAGTGAGATGCTAAACGATAAGTTTAAGGATCGTAGTAGACTTAATCCGAAAAGTGAAGCAGCATAATATACAACAGGGGTGCGGCTGTTCAACGCACATATCGCGAGATGGCGCAAAGGTAGCGCGTAGCTTTCACGAGGCTAAGGTTGAAGGTTCGAATCCTTCTCTCGCAACTAATTAACCATAGCTATGAAAATTAAAGGAAAGACTTGCGTAGTCTTTGATATTGAAGTTTTAAAGAATGTATTTACTTGTACTTGTAAAAATACTGAAACAAAACAAATTACAGTATTTGAAATATCTCCAAGAAGAGTAGATATACAAAGATTAGTTACATTTTTCTATGAGGATTTCTATTTTGTAGGTTATAATAACATACATTATGATAATCCTATTCTAAACTATATTATAATGTTATATAATAAACATTATTTTAATAGTTATAGTACTAGAGAATTAACAGAATCAATATTTAGAATGAGTCAATTGATAATTGATAAAAATTCTAATTTTGATTTATGGAAAGAATATAAGTATGCTAGAAACTTCTTATCAATAGATTTATTAACAATGTTATATTCTAAAGCTTTACGAGTATCTTTAAAAGAGATGCAAGTAACAATGCAATATAAGAATGTAGAAGAGTTTGTAGTAGATTGGCATCAAGATCTTCCTGAAAAGGATATGGATAGATTAATTTCATATAATATAAATGATGTAGAATCTACTGAAGAATTGCTATATCGCTGTAAAGATTTATTAGAATTACGTATAGAAACTGAAAAAGACTTTGGATTGCCTTGTTTAAGTTTAGATCGAGTAAATCTTGGGGACAAATTACTTCAATTAAAAGTAATGGAAAAAACAGGATTAAATAAAAAGCAATTGGAGAATATGAAATCTCCAGCTGATTATGTTGATCTTGAAAAAGTAATATTTCCTTGGATAAAGTTTGAATCTCCAATATTACAAAGAAAATTAACTGATATGAAAAATCAGCATCATGTTTCACCAGGTAGAAAAGGATATATAAATACTTTCATATTTGGAGAAATGGAAGTAACCATTGGAGTAGGTGGTATTCATGGTGATAATGGTACTTGTATTATTAAACCAAATGAAGATGAATTATTATTAGATAGTGATGTTAATTCACTATACCCATCACTTATGAGAATGTATCATCTTTACCCACCCAAGCTAAAGGACGTATTAGGACAAATATTCCCACAAATTATTGATGATCGTTTAGAATTTAAGAGAACTGGTCAAAAAAACAAAAACGAGACGTACAAATATATGCTAAATGGTGTATCAGGTAAAATGCAAGATGAAACATCTTGGTTATATTCACCGTTTACGGTGATGCAAGTAAGAATTAATGGTCAATTGCTGCTTTTAATGCTTGCTGAGAGGCTTTTAAAGTTAGGATGTAAGTTATATCAGATTAATACTGATGGTATCTTATATAAGCTTAAAAAGGCAAAATATAAAGAATTGCAGCAAGTTTTGAAAGAATGGGAAGAGCTTACTATGCTTACTCTAGAAACTGAAGGATTTACTCAGTTTTATCAATTGGCAATTAATGATTATTTCGGAGTAGATCCTAACAATAAAGTAAAAAAGAAAGGTTTTTTCTTAACTGATATTGAATTAGGTAGAGGTTTAACTCCTAAAATAATACCTGAAGCCATTATTAACTATTTTGTAAATAATATTCCCATAGAGGATACCATTAAATCTTGTAGAGATATACGCAAATTTTTACAAGCAGAAAAAACTGGAAAGCAATGGACAGTTGAATACAATGACCAAATTCAACAAAGAACAAACCGTTTCTATGTCAGTAACAACGGATATTATTTATGGAAATGGAAATTAGACGATACTGGTAAAAAGTCTTATCAGATAATGCTAAAAGATCATGGAGTAACATTACATAATAGATTTTATTCCGACGAAGATCTTCAATGGAAATATTCTCAAGGTGAGACATTCCAAAGTATATATGACATAAATTATCAGTATTATATAACTCAATGTATAAAAGTAATTGAAAAACTAAAACCAAAACAGTTAAATCTGTTTAATTTTGACGAATATTAACAAAGAATATCATACTCTAGAACAGATGAATTAAATTAATTCATTATGATACTAGAAATAGATACAAGTCTATTGAAAAAGATAGACAATCTTTCATTAAGTCAGCTAGTATTTTTAAATCTTGTATTGGACAATAATCAAAAATCTATCAAAGAGGTCAAAGACATCGTTAGCCAGGTCAGCGACAATGATATACAAGATTTAATCGACAGAGGATTTCTTATTAGAGAAGAAAAAGCTAAGAAAGTTTCATATAAAGAAACTGAACTATTAGTGAATATTATTACTGGTAATGCAGATTTATTCGAAGAATTTAAGAAGCATTATCCTATAGTAGTAGTAAGACCTGATGGTACTAAAGGCTTTTTACAAGGTAATTCAAAGAAATGTAGAACTTTATATAATAAGATTGTTAAAAACGATATTATTTTACATAATCATATTATTCAATGTTTGGAGAAAGAAGTATCTGACAAACTTATGAGCGGTAAAATAGGTTATATGAAGACTATGTGGAAATGGCTTACTAACTCTGAATGGGAAATCTATGAAGAACAAATTAATGAACCAATAAAAGATAATCTCTATGGAACAGAACTTATCTAGTCCCTTACCATTTAAACATATATCTGTAGCTGCTGATGAAGCAGTTACTTATATAAAGCAGCGTAAGAATCATGAAATTGAACCACTTAAAAGTAGGTGGAATAAATTCAATTTTATGTGCTGTGGTGGTATTGAACCAGGATGCGTTTATACTATAGTAGGTGCTTCTGGCAGCGGTAAATCATCATTTGTAAATACGCTTGAAACTGACTTAATTGAACTTAATCCTGATAAGGAATTAGTTATATTATCATTTTCTTTTGAAATGCTCTCTAGTAGACAAGTAGGAAGAAAGCTATCTAATAAGTTGCGTCACACAACTTCAGAGCTGTATAGTGCATCAGAAGATATTTCTGATAATTTACTACAGGATATTGAAAAAGAAGTAGAAGTTATTAAACAATATCCCATCTATTATGTAGATGAATCAGCTACAGTAAGTAAGATAGAAGATACTATAACATATTTTCAAAATACGATTGCAAAAGATAAATGGCTTATCATATTTCTAGATCATACATTATTGGTCGAAGGAAATGATACTAATGATGAACGAAAGATTATAGCAGCATTAGAAAGAGTATTTATCAGAGCTAAGAAAGTTGGTAAAACAAGTATAATTCAGCTTTCTCAGATGAATCGTAATATTGAAATGCCTGAAAGGATTATAAATCCGTCAAGTCATTATCCTATGAGAAGTGACTTGTCATCCTCAGACTCTGTATTTCAAGGTAGTGACGTTATAGCAGTTTTATCAAGACCTGAAACATTAGGTAAATTTATGCCTAATTAAAACTCCGTTAAACGGTGAAAGTCCTAATTTTAGGATAACGCCGTACCAAGTATATATAGTAATATATATATAGTGTCTAACGACTAGTAGTGAGACTTAATGAGTCAATAAAATCTACCACGAAAGCGGGGAATATAGAACAATTTCTTATTTATTACGTTCCATAAATAATACTTATAAATATTTTATATGGAACTTATAAATAAAGGAAAATTATATTGTATAGATTATTCAGGAATCTATATAGAATTTGCAAAGAATAGAAAATTTAAAATTATTAATGACAAAATTTACTTTTATTGTACAAAATGTAAACAATTTAAAGAAATAAACGAATTTGAACTAAGAAATCAAGTAAATATTCGTTCTAATTGTAAACAATGTAGAAATGAAGAAAGTAGAATTTACCATTATATGCGACGTAGAAAGTTTGATGAAAATCAAACTAAAGATAAAATAATTCATTGGGATAAATTAAGACATGATAAAGAATATCATTATAAAATGTACTTAATAAATCATAGTAAACAAAGCGCTAAGAAAAGAAACTTAGAATTTACTATCACTCCAGATGATATTATTATACCAGATAAATGTCCAATTTTAAATAAACCTTTTATATTATTAGATAATAAATACAATTACTCCTTAGATAGAATTGATAATTCTAAAGGATATATTCCAGGTAATGTAAAAGTTATTTCTAGACTAGCAAATACTATGAAAAATAATGCTACTAATAAAGAATTAGAAGCATTTGCTCACAATATTCTGAACTATATTAAAAAATAGTCTAAACTACATGTATATATAAAGATGTAGAGCGTAAGATAAAGAGCTTACGGTTAAAACAATTGATTACTGCATACGGGCCGTCACGATTACCTGTACAAAATAAAGTATATCTACACTTTCTAAAAGTTAGAGAAGGCAAATTAGCCATACTTGAATATGAGAACGACCTACAATATAACAACTTAATTGAAGTAGATAGATCTGAGAATAAACCACAGTATTAATTTAATTTTTGGCTAACATGACTACGACATTTTTGAATAAAAAGGGTAACAATAACAACTTTAACTTTAACACTTACGATTTCTTGAATCCGTATTACGAGAAAATCAGTAAGAAAAAAGATGATAATTATATTGATAATCTTCTGACAAAAGCCTTTAAGAATCTGGTTCCTTGGGCAAAGAAAGAAGATAAAAAAGATAATATTTATATCATCTTCGGTGATGAACCGACGAAGAAATATACGTTTAATAAGCCGAGTTTTACGATTACAAGTATTTCTCCGACTGCTTTGAATCTGGAATGGAATAAAGCAGCTACATATTTGTTAGAATGTGCATATTACGCTAATAATCCTACTTATGATTTTATTATTTGTGATATACCAATTAAAATTCATGGTAATTATATTCAGGTAGGTTCAGAAATTATTCCGACATTCACTTGTTCTGATTTCTTTACAACTATGAAGAAAGAAGATCAGATTAACATTTATAATATCGCAGTAGAAATTAACGCTATCTTTGCTGCGTAATTATTAACGAAACTTTTCAGATTCTTTCAAATTTTATCAAATTCTTTCGTAACTTATCAAATTATATCTGGAAAGGTAAAAATATCTTAATATGATAGTATTACCTACAGAAAAAGTAAAAGCAAAAGTAAATAATCCTAGATTTTTGATTATTTACGGTCGACCTAAAACTGGTAAAACTAGTTGTGTAGCAGCTCTAGAGAATAATTTAATTATTGATCTAGAAGGTGGTTCTGAATTCTTAGACGCATTAGCAGTACAAGCAAGAACTATTAATGATTTCGCTGAAATTGCAAACGCAATCAGAGAAAAGATCAAAGAAACAGGCAAAAAGCCCTATAAGTATATTACTATAGATAATGCTACACGACTAGAAGAAATATGTCTATCTTACGCAGGTACTCTCTATAAAGCTCAACCTCAAGGAAAATCTTGGCAAGGTACTGATGTTAGATTGCTTCCACAAGGAGCAGGATATCAATATATTAGACTTGCTGTAAGAAAAGTTATCGATATGTTTAAAGAACTTACTGATAACTTAATCCTTATTGGTCATACTAAGGATAAAATGATTAATAAGAACGGTGAGGATATGACAGAAATGTCATTAGATCTTGTAGGTAAACTAGGAGATATCGTATGTGGTGAAGCTGATGCAGTAGGTTTTATGTATCGAAAAGGTAATGAAACAATTATTAATTTTGATAGTAAAGATGAAACTACAAAAGGAGCAAGAGCACCACATTTACGTGAGCAAAAAATAGTAATTGCAGAAAGTAATGAAAACAATGAATTAACATTTCATTGGGACAGAATTTATTTACCAGAAATTTAAGTTAACCAAAATTAAAGAATATGTATAGTTCCGAGAGAGCCAAAACTATTGTAAAAAAAGACGTAGCACACTTGTCAGCAGGTATTGAAGATAACGTAATGTTAACTGCAGTAAGATTTGATAAATCTGTTAATGGTAATAGTTTTATTGAATTTAAGTTTGAAAAAGAAGGTAAATTGCTGACGCATACTGAGTGGGAACCTTCTAAAAGATCTGATGAAACTGAAGAAAGTTTTCAGAATAAATGTGATAATCAATTTTCAAGAATTGAACAAATTTTGAAATGTTATTATCCTAATGCTGAAGATCGTAAGTTTATCGGTGAAAACTTCACTCAGTTTGCTCAATGGGTAACAGAAATGCTTAATAAAGCAGATTTGACTACTCCGTTAAGAGTTAAGATTGTATATAATAATAGTGGTTATACTACACTACCGAAGTATGCAAAGTATACGTTTATTGAACCAATGTCTTTGGTAAACGAAAATAAATCTGTTATTGTAAAATTAGGTATCGATCAATTCGAGAAGCCTATTGTAGCAGATTTAGAAAAATCTAATCCAAGTCCTTTCTCTATGGAAAGTTCTATGGATGAAAATAATAGCGCTGATCCTAATGGATTGCCGTTTTAAGATATAAGCTATTCTGCAGATAGAACGAAGACTTCTCACGCTTAGCATATTAACAATTAAGTTAATGATAGCGTACCAGGAGAACCAGAACGTATGCTGGCACTGACCACACAGGTGGTAATTTAAAGGTGGAGAAGAGTAAGCACATAAGCAAATGTGTGAATGGGCCTAATACAAATGCTAACTAGCATGTATTTAAATGGGGCGGTT
>OLGM01000028.1_pt1 | contig 95112 bp, 94 predicted proteins | sample 1606001 | NCBI WGS metagenome assembly OLGM01 (sample SAMN03283294) | human gut metagenome | biome: human-associated habitat; material: feces | host: Homo sapiens | place: Peru | collected 2012
TTCAAAATTTGGTGCACCTCCAGGGACTCGAACCCTGGGCCCACTGATTAAGAGAAACCGATGTGCAACAATCATCAATTTCCAGAATTACGCAGTTTCGTTGTTTTTAGCGTTTTGTCGTAATTTTATGTTTTGTATCCTTTGCATTATCTGCACATAATGTTCCATCTCGCATCTGTCATCCAGCTATTCCGGTGTGCAAAAAGTGTGCAAAAATGTGCAGAGCCAAAATCAGCCCCTGAAAATCGCACCTGATTTTTATGCAACGGGGTGAAAATGAGCCGATTTCATCCGGCGAATGACGCACCCGATATTACCAGTTTATACCACACATCAAATGTACATCAACAACTTGATTCTTGGCAGGGATATGGACAATCGAACTGAGATTTAAACCTCGAAAATGGCCATGTATAATAGATAACCCATTTCTATGCTAAGTCACATTCTACATAGACAAATTTCACAAAAAGCCTTTCAAATATTCTACGCATCCCTACTACAATTTCTGTTTGAAAGCTGGTACACTGAGTATAATAAAGTTCTGCCTGAGTCCTCAGCAGGACTTTATTATTACATTATTGCTGTAAGGAAGGACCATTATGGAATACGACCATAGCATAACAGACAGCGTTCAACGCGAACTGAACATGTCTATCTATCGTAAAATTTCCAATATGAATGAAGAGCTTTACGATAAAGGAGATGTCGAATCCATCCGTGAATTCCTGTCGGATGTAACAACGGTCAGCACCCCTGATTTTGTAATAAGACGTCATGTCCAGACGCATTCACCCAAGCTTCTGGCCGGATGTCAGTATCAGGATCTGACCCAGACCAGAAACGTTTCATGGCCGAAAGAGACGATCAACCAGCTGGCCGACAGGCTGTTTAAGCTCTGCAGCGAACGGAACGCTGAGGATCCGCAGAATCCTAAGATCGATAAGGCTTCCTGGATCCAGATTCTTTCCGGTGGGCGGACACCGACTGACCGTAATATCATCCTGAAAATCGCCGTGGTGCTCCAGATGGATGTCGACACAACGAAAAGCCTCTTCCTGGCCTGCAATCAGAATGCTTATTCCGCACGCAATCCTCAGGAACTGATTGCCTATTACTGTCAGCACTAGCCCGGGCTCTACCAGTGGGCTGACGTACAGCGTTTGCTGCACCGATACATTCAGAGTGCTCCGTCCGCTCCCGCTTCGGTGAAGAAATCCGCTCGGCCTGCAGTTATCCCCGGCAAAACCTATGTTCTGAGCGGCAAGGTCGAGCAGCTATGGAATTCTGACAAGCCTGTGCAGGAAAATGAAGACGAGCTGCTTCAATTCATGTGCAGCAACACCGACCAGCTTTCCGCAGGTGCAAAGAACAAATACGGAAAATACGTCGTCAAAGATCCCGGCTCTGCAACCAACCGCTATTACTATATGCGCTTTATGCAATATCTCGCCGTTCTTTACCCGACGGTTCAGGTCCTCCTGCGTCAGCCCTCAGATGAACGCCGCGTCAAAAGAATTTATAACGTATCAGACGAAACGCCGGAAAACAAGTCCGCCCCAAAAACCGTCAACGTAAAAAAAGCGCATATCAAAAAATGCTCCGTTCACGAAAGCACCCCGAAGTCAAATAAGAAACAGGAAAAATCCGCACTGGATTCCACACTGGAGCAGGCATTGCAAAGCGCATCGTATCCCGCCAATACCCCTGTGGAAATTTTGCCAAACGGTCTACCCTCTTTCCCAGACCTTCTGGCGGGGATGTATCAGGCCGTTGGATGGGATTTCAACGGATGGAAGGCCAAGAGCGCCAGCAGCATTGATTCGGATTCTACCGCCAGCGCCTATAACGACAATGATTTTTCGTTTGTCAGGAATTACGACAAACGCGGTCCAAGAATCCTGCAGAAAACCGGCGAAGCGTCAGGTTCTGTTTCCCGCCGTGATGTGCTGTTGTTTGGCTATTTCTTCCTCCGTGCGATTGTCGAAGCCGACGAAAACACCCGCCAGAAAATTTCGGCCCTGTATGAGGGCGGAGACCCGATCCAGCCCGATAAAGATATTGTTCCGGAAGATTTTGCCCAATTGGTCGCACCGTTTGATCAAACCATGAAAAAGCTTGTTTGCGGCCTGACTGCATCTGACAATGATGTCGGGATGTTCCTCAGCGGCTTCAACGACCTGCTGACCTGCTTCCATTTCATTCCGCTTTATCTCCCGTCTCCGTTTGACCGGTTTGCGCTCCTGTCTCTGCTCACAGATGAAAGCGATCCGATCCTGTCTCAGCTTCTTCTCTGCTCCGACGCCGACAGGTGATGTGGGCAGAACGGTATATCCATAAGAACTTCTGCAAATACGTATGTCCATGTGCAGTTTTTTCTCCTGCATGTGGGCATTTTTGTTTCCGCGGAGCAGGCTCCGCTCCAGAGGTTTTCAGAAAACTGCGAAGCTGCGTATTTAAAGTGAAAAACCAGTGTTTTCAGATCCGTAGTATTCTAGTGTCATCAAAAGGACCGGTGCTTCCCGACCGGGAACACCGATGCTTTACACATCACTACTAAGGAGATTCACTATGAAAAATTCTATGCACGATCTGTCCGCCGCTTCTGCTTCCGAGCGCTCCCTGTCCCGCCGTTCCTTTCTCAAAGGCAGCTGTGCGCTCGCGGTTTCTGCCGCTGTGTTCGGCGGCCTTCCCCAGCTTGGCGCAAATGCCGCCGGCTGCGATAAGGGCTATGTTTCTACCATGGAGCGCGTTCCTGTTTACTCTGATGCAGGTTTGATGCAGAAGATCGGTTCCATCTTCGGGGACACCGACGAGATCATCATCAACTTTGTCTCCGATGACCGTTCCGTCATCAACGTCACTTATCCCACTTCCTCCGGTTCCAAGACCGGCTTCATCCACTCCAGTTCGATGATGCCGACCTGGCGCGGTGTGAAAGTGAACAGTGCAGTGAAAGCGACGACTTATAAGTGGCCCACCGGTTCTGCCACCTATGGTTACATTGCCAGGGGCGATCTCATCCTCCTCTACTGTGCAGCCGACCAGAATGGTCGATACCGTGTTATCTACCCGACCTCTTCCGGCTACAAATACGCATGGGTGAACGTCTCCGACTCTGACCGTATCCGAGGTCTGAGCAGCGAGAGCACCGGCAGCGGCCAGAAGATGAGTGAAGCGCTCTACCAGAACAGCTCCGCTCGCCTGACCTGCGGTTTTAACGGGTACACGAACACCAAAGGCATGCATGAAGGCATTGACTTTGCTCTCTCGCAGGGTGCCTCCGTCTATGCGCTGTCCGCTGGAGAAGTCATCAACGTGATCAGCGGTGCCCGCGGCACCAACGGTCTGAGCCAGATCGCGGTTTACATGCCCAGCCTTGATAAAACCGTCATTTATCTTCACACCGCACCTCTCGTCAGCGTCGGACAGCATATTTCTCGTGGCGAGAAAATTGCCACACAGGACTGGCGCGGTATTTCCAGTTCCAGCAGCACCCATACGCATGTGGAGATGCGTCCGGGTAAACGGACTCGTGCGGCCAAAAGTGTCAACGACTACACGCTGGAAAACCCTGATCCCACCAGCTTCTGGAATGAGCAGGGCTACACGGTCGGCTGATACTTTCTCAGAGGTTATGAAGGGGGTCTCCGCAAGCGGAGACCCTTTTATTTTTGAATGGAGAATGGCTATGAATATCGAATGCATCTTCCACACACGCCCGGGAGCTCAGCGCAAACCTGAGGGGAAGGCTTGCTGCGAGGACCGGATTTTTGTTCTGAGCGACGCACAACACAGTACCGCAGTCTTATGCGACGGCTGCGGTTCAGCATCCCACGGACTTGAGGCCGCAGTCATTACTTCCCGGCTCGTCTGCAAGCTTCTCCAGCAAAATTTCACACGGTACTTTGCACTGAATCCGTCCGCTCTGCGTACGGAAGTTCTGAAGGCTGTTGAATCGGCGCTTCTTTCGTATGCCGACCAGAACGGCCTTTCGGCACAGTCGCTTGCTTGCACCATCGTTGCCGCCAGCCTCGACATAAAAGGCCGAATGGTCAGCCTGCACCTCGGGGATGGAGGGATCCTGAGCCGCAGCGTGTCCCGGCTCCAGTGGAGCCGGGTTTCTCTGCCGGAAACAGGTATGTTGAAAAGCCAGACATTCCACACCATGAATGCCGCGCCGGAGCATCTTCGTTTATACCGGTGCACCGATATCTGCGCAATGCTCCTCTATTCCGACGGCATAGCAGGGATACCTCGTTTTGATTTCAACACAGCGCTTGACGGTTTGGCGGAAGCAGACGATGTATGTCTTCAGCGGTTCATGACCGTGCACCAAAACGGCGACGACCAAAGCATGGCGCTCCTTCGCCTGCAGCAGACGTAAAACAGCGCAGCTGCACGTTTTAAAGCCGGATCAGCACATTTTTTATCCTGTGCTACAATTTTATCAGGATCAATCCGCAATTTATTTTTTATTCACGAAAGGAGTCTCCTATGAAGACTATGAAGAAACGCATGATCGGCTTTGTGCTTGCCCTTACTCTGATGGTCGGCTGCTGTGTTCCCTCTGCATTTGCAGGAACCATGGATCTTCTCCCGCCTTCAGCCGGCAGCACGCCGGGAATCAGTCAGACCCAGGACGCGTTCTTCGACGCCGCAATGGCAAACACCGACAGTGCCCAGATCGACCTTACCGAGCCGCTGCAGAACCTGCTTGGCGAGCTCGGCCTGAATGTCACAGTCCAGCATGCATCGACCACCATCAGCTATCTGAATCAGCAGCTGAATCTTGTGATTGACTCTTCCCTTGTCTACCAGAGCAGAACGATCTCCGATACGATCAGCCTCTCCGCGCAAAAGGACGGTGACTGGAAGATTCTCAGCTGTTCTGATACCCGCGGTATCGTGACAGCTCTCTGGATCCTTCTGGAAATGGCTCAGTCCTGACAGAGGCCGCCCGAATCCGTAATTTGCAGGCCGTTCTTCCACAATTCGATCATTTCCCGCCTCTTTTATTCTCAGATTAATATGATATACTGATCTGAGAATAAAAGGTTGGGACTCAGGAGGTTTTATTCAATGAGCGATTTTATCCACGATCCTCGCAAACCGTTTTTCCTTGCTCCATTCGACAAGATCATCACAGCAGATTCCGTGTATAGCATTCAGCCCGGAAAAATTGCCGCCGGCGGCAGCGGCGTTGTATACCCCGCCTCAAAAGAAGGCAGCTCCATCCGTTTTGTGCTGAAAGAAAGTTTTCCCATCAGCCACGATCCGGATCTTGTATGGATCCGAAAAAGCGGCGTTATTGTCCCGTCTGTCCCGTCTGAAAAGCCGGACGATATCGCTGACGATATCGCTGCGGCCCTGCTACAGAGCAACCGCCATGATTTTGAGAAGGAATCCGAGATAAGCCAGCTGGTTTCCAACGCCAGCGGCCATGTAGTTCCCGTCTGGGATACGCCGGACGTTAAAGAGATCGTGACCCATGGCGTGCACTACAGCATCCAGAACGGCGATTTTCAGGCCGGCGCTCCGCTCTACCTTGTCATGCAGAGTCAGTCTGAGAAAGGCCTGTTCCTTGAGGAGCTTCTTGAGGAATGTGCAAAACCGATTTCTAAAAATGAACTTTATCCGCTTCGTACCGGCGGCAGACCAACGCCTTATACCACCGCCCTGATCATCAAGGGGATTCTGCTGGCCGTCAAGGCCGTACATGCTGCCGGTTTTTTGCACGGAGACCTCCACCCCGCTAACATCTTCTTTCTGGATGTGGATTCTGCGCGCGGCGTTCTGGGGCACACCTGCCTGCTGGACTTTGGCGCCGCATACAAACTGACCGATCAGAAAACAGATCCCATTCCAGCTTATACGCTCAAGACCACCTCCGGTTTTACGCCGTTTGAGATGTATGCCCAAAATGACGGCACCCTCCGTCTGACCCCTGCGGCAGATCTGTACTCCGTAGGTCGCATCATGCTCTGGCTCCTGACCGGCCGCTTATATGCCGGAAAAGAAAAGGAAATGGAATTTTTCACCAACCCATTTCTTCGAAAAGTCAAGCTGGCCGGCTGCCCCCCGGAAGCCATCAAACTGATCAATGACATCCTTGCCAAGGCGCTCCGGAACGACCCTGCCGACCGATACCAGAGTGCCGATGATATGATTTACGGCGAACAGAAAGGTTCCCCCTGCATTGAGAAGCTGATTCAGCTTCTCCAACCTTCCAGGAATCGTCTGGGTCTGGATATTGCAGACCCGGAATGCAGAGACTTTGTCGGGCGGAAACGTGAGCTCCAGGAGATCAGCAACCAGCTGCTGCGCCATCACAAGCCTGTCGTCATTTCCGGTTTTGATGGCATGGGTAAAACCGCGCTTGCGGTCGAGTTTGGCCGCAGATACAAAGAGAAACACCTCGGCCAGGTCCACTTTGTTCTTTTTGCGGGCAGTTTCCGAGAGACGCTGACCGGCCCGATTGCAGACGCGTTCAGCGGATACTGCAAAATCGATCCGTTGTCAAAGAAGCCGAAACCTGACGAACATGTTCTTCAGGACGTTCTGAAGATGCTGGGAGAGGAATGCAGCCCCTGTGACATTCTCATCATTGATCGTGTCCAGAGCCCCGAAAAAAGCTTTTCGGAGCTGCTTGCCGAGCCGGAATACCAGCAGCTTCAAAGCCTGAACTTCCCGCTCCTGCTGACAACGGGAGCTCAAGCAGTCAAAGGCTCCGTTTCTGTCGGGAGACTCTCAACCAAAGAGCTGCTCTCTGTCATGCACCAGTTTTGCGATCTGAGCAATGCCCTTCTGGAGCCGCTGATTGCCGCAGTTGACGGGCATACCGGAACCGTGCGAAAAATCGCTCAGGTGCTGCGGGCATTTCCGAGCGTGACGCCCAAAAAGCTGCTTGCCCGTCTGGACAAGGAGCTGGTATCCAATATCCGCGCCTATCCGGATGGAACTGTCACTACAAACGGACTGCGGGAGCTGTTTGGGATCACAGCAGAAGAGGTCAGCCATTCCTATCGCATCCGGCAGAAGGGATTCATCGATTTTTCTGTTGATTTTCTCCAGCCATTGTATGGCGGTCAGCTCAGATTTGCAGACTATCTGGGACAGTGCTTTCCAGATGTTGCCATATTTGCAGATGACTCTGTCCGGGCATTTGATGTCCGGACAAAAACTTTCTCCATCAGCAGAAACAGCATGCTTCTTCGGGAGCCATCGGCTCCGGAGGTCTCATTTGATGTCATAAAAGACCGGCTTCCCTCTGGCAAGCAAGGCGAGTGCCTGCAACCTTTCTACCAGTTCTATGGTTACATGAATGACGCTCTTTTGCTTACAGAAAACGGAAACATCAAAGGGGTCAATGCCTATGTCGGACCGGTCAGCGGAAACGCTCTTGCCTCCCTGCGTCTCCGCAGGGAGCTTGAGCAGCTGTATGCCAAGTCCGAGGCATCGAGAGCCCCCGTCCCCGAGATGACCGCGCAGAATTGCCCGCTCCGTACGACGGTGCACTTGAAGAACGGCAGCGGCCTCGCACCCCTTCTGAAAGGACACGGGCGATATTCCGGGCTTGGCCTCCAGCTCATCGTTCTCTTCAAAGTCAGCAAAGAGGATGCACTGTTCATGAATCCGGAGTTCCAGCGTTATGCGGATGGCCGCTGCTATTGGACGCTTCTCTCCCGCCGTTCGGACAGCGCAGAGGAGCAGCCCGGATTTTACCAATTTGCACCATGCGGAAATTTTATAATTTTCGACCATCCGGAAGCTGCCAGAGATTGGAATACCCAACAGCAGAACTTCAATTTTTTCCGTTCCCTTATGCATCACTATATTCGCGAACTCTTCAATGACACACCCGCAACCGTGGAAAGTGCATTTGGAACCTCCTCTTTTGACAAGCCGGCTTACACTGGGCTTTTCGATCCGGCCCTCCGGGACCCGCATACCCAGGAGCTGATAGGCATGCTGGAAGATGGCCGTGCAGAGTTGGAATTCCTGGGCTGCTCATCTTCTCTCAGTGCCTTAAAGTCCGACCTCGTTTTCCTTCTGACGATCGATCACGAAAACTACTTCAAAGAGAACCAGTATACTTTCCGCTCCGATTTTGTTTCCCGAAGCATGAAGCCTTATCCTCTCGAATACTTGTACCGGGAAGAATTCCTGTCCAGTGAGAACTGTCTTGCGCAGGAGCTTGCGTGCCCGTTGGCATTGCTGAAGGGGTCGCAGCTTCTTAAAAAAAGAGGTTTTCCCAACAATCCGGAAACATAAATCTCCTTTTCAGTATCGAGATCCGGTTTTCGCCCGGATCAGACCATTCCCCGTCTGTCCTTGCAGGCTGGTATCCTGACGGACAAGCGGGGAATTTTTATATATCCGCAAGAGCATTTAAAAGTGCGGAAATGCCGTTTTTGATTCCATGATAGAATAAGGCTGTCAAAAGAACAAGGCATATTTCCTGCCTGTTCTGTTCAACCACTATTGACCCCTGCGGCAAAGCTCCGCAGGGCATATACCGAGGAGGTTTTTTATTATGGGAGACATCATCGCTCTTCTGGTCGGGCTCGTCATCATCTGGGGAGGCCTTTCTCTGTTCGTCGGTCCGTGGATCAGTGCTATTGCTCTGATCGGGCTCTTCGTTGTCGACATTGCCGTCGAAAGCAAAGCATCCAAAAAACACTCTGGTTCCTCCGGCTTTGCTGATTCGGGCTATGCTTCCTGCAGCCCGGAGCACTCCGCCTCCGGCGCATCTGAAGAAAGTCCCTGGTGGAACGATCTTCTTCCGGAATACTATACCAATGGTGACAGCCGCACAAAGACGCTCTGCGGATACCGGTACAGCGACGGCACAGATTCCTATATCAACCAGATAACAGGTATCGAGTATCGTAGCAACGGCGTGAATGCAGTCCCCACCTGGTACGACTCGGATATTGTCGAACTCTATGATAATAGTGGCAAATACATTGGACGGGAAGTCCACTATACATGGGGTATAGAAACATATGACAATTGATTGATCTGAAAAACCAACCTATCCGTGACCGCTTATTGACGGAACTCCATGGAAATCCCTGTGTTGAATCAGATCCGCACAAGGACCGAAATACAGCCTTTGCATATTTGTCATTCATACAATCCTTGATTCACTCAGAAAATCGGGACACTCACGTGCATATGTATGTCGTATCCGATTGCTTCATCTTTTTCGTTTTCAGGCCTGTCAAGAGGGCTGGCAGCGTCCAGCCCTCTCTCTTTTTGCCAAAATTCCCCTCGCTTTTTCTTGCACCCTGCCAAAATCAGCGTATTCTCAAAACTTTTTGTTGACACGGCTCGATTTTTGTGGTAATCTATCCCAACAATTGAATATAACATATTTTTACATATTCGTTCTGGCCCTGTGGGGCTGAACATCTTGGCTTTCAGCCGTTACATAACCGACTAGCATGACCTTCCAGAAAAAGCGAAGGCAGAGCTGGTCTGTTTTGTGACGGCTTTTTTGTTGCTGTTTTGCCCGTTGCACCTTGAAAACCGCATGACCGTCTGCATGGGATACCCGGCGATGACCCCCAAGTGGGAGAGCCGGAAAACGCCGCCGGAAGGGGGCAGGAAATCCATGCAGGGAGAACGGCAGAAATACCAATAGATTTTTGAAAGGAGTTTTTGCCTATGAAGAAAAACAAGTTTGAATTTATCATCGACTCCGAATTTCAATCTCAGATTCCTGCATTGACCGCTGAAGAATTTCAGCAACTGGAAGAAAACATCCTTTCAGAGGGCGAAGTCCTGTCTCCCCTGATTGTCTGGGGCAACATTCTTGTTGATGGCCACAATCGCTATAAGATTCTCCAGCAGCACCCGGAAATTCCTTATACCACCCGTTCGATTTCCTGCACCTGCGAAACTCGTGAAGATGTTCTGGCATGGATCTGCAAACATCAAGCTGGGTCGTCGGAACCTGACACCCGAGCAGAAAAAGTTTCTGATTGGAAAGCAGTATCACTCTGAAAAATCCACTCGTGGGGGAAATCATGGCAATCAGTACACACAGGTGGCAAACTGTCAAATTGACAATTTGCCATCGGTAGAAAACACGACTGAACGAATCGCCAAAGAAAATAATGTAAGCCCCTCTTTTGTAATTCGTGCCGAGCAATTCATGAAAACTGTTGAGCTGATGGAAAAATACTGCCCCGGCATTCAGGAAGAAATCTTATCCGGCAAACTTAAGCTATCCCAGCGAGAGGCTACTATTATCCGTGGAACTCCCACGGAAGCATTGCCCACCGTTGTATCAACATGGCGAGAGGAAAAGCTGAACGGTAAACCAGACGATAGTGCAGACACCTATGAGAATTTAGAATTACTTTCCAAGGTCACCGAAAACAATTTTTCTACTGCTGCCATATCGAAGATCCAAACGGCTGATCCGCTCTCGGAGAATCGACCTTCTGGTTCATCGAAAAAGCACCGCACTGAACTCCAGACCATTCGTGAGCTAGGAGAAAAGATGGCTACGGTTGATCATGTCGCCGATGCCGAAGGACTGTTCAGTGAAATCAACAGTGCCTCTGATAGCTTTATTTTCCGCCTCGAACACTGCTTTGCTCTTTATCCTGACTTTCTGACAAATGTAGAGATTGAAGCAAAAGTTATTGCTGCTTTGCAAAAAGCAGAAAGCTATATTGTGCATTTGAAAGAACAGCATCGGCAGCATCTTCTGGAGACTGCCAACAGCCAGTAAAATGCTTTCCAAAAATTTGTTTGATGAAAAAGCACTGGAGGTGAATGCCATTTCAAATTATTTGACCGCTGATACTCCCTTGCCGCAATATCTACCCTATCCCCGCTTTCTGCTGGATACCGACTTGAGCCACACAGCAAAGCTGCTCTACACCCTGCTGCTGGATCGGGCAACGCTTTCTCAAAAGAACAACTGGGTGGATGAGCGCGGCTTCGTCTATGTAATTTTCCCTCTTTTATCATTGAGCGATGCTCTGCAATGTAGCACCATGAGCATCAAACGAGCATTGCGCTCACTGGAAGATGCCGATTTGATTGAGCGCAGACGGAGTCGCATTGCTGTGCCCAACAGCCTCTTTGTAAAAGTTCCGACAGCGCAAAACCGTTCCTCTGCATGGAACGATTTTGTTCCATCCGATGGAACAGAAATGATATCTTCCATGGAACAAAAGTGTTCCACTAACCAACGTAATAAGAACAACCTGAAAGATAGCCACTTGATAAAAACAACAGCTGCCCCTTTAACCTTTGGAGAATATTACAATGTCTTTCTGACGGAAAAAGAGTACAAGCGGCTCAAAGCTGACTTTTCCGGGCTAGATAGTCTGATCGAGCAGCTTTCGGCTTATATCCAGTCCACTGGCAGGAAGTACGCCGATCATGCCGCTACCCTGCGCATCTGGGCAAAGCGGCAGAAAACAGAACAAAAATCGACACCGGGCATCCCGGACTACACATTCAAGGAAGGAGAAAGCCTATAAAGACGATCGAGAAAATTTTGGAACAGCCCCTATCTAGTATTCCCGAAAATATCAAAGATTATTATGGCGAGGACGGTCTGCTTTACTGCGGAAAATGTCACACCCAAAAAGAAGCGTTCTTTGCAAAGGGCATTGCCCTGATGGGCAAGAACAAGCACCCAGTCGAATGCCGCTGCCAGCGCATGGAAAGAGAAAAGCAGGAAGCCCTTATCAACCAGCAAAAACACCTCGACCTTGTGCGGCGACTAAAAGCAGAAGGATTTTCAGACCCAGCAATGCTAGACTGGACCTTTGAAAACGACAATGGCCGCAGCCCGCAGATGCACCATGCACACCGCTATGTGGAGCAGTGGCAGACCATGCGTCCAGAGAACCTAGGGCTTCTTCTCTGGGGCGGTGTAGGCACCGGTAAGAGTTTCCTTGCCGGGTGCATTGCGAACGCTCTGATGGAGCAGGAAGTGCCTGTGCGTATGACAAACTTCGCCCGAATCCTGAACGAGCTGAACGGCAGCTTTTCCGGGCGCAATAATATTGTGGACAAGCTTTGCCGCTATCCCCTGCTTATCATTGACGATTTCGGCATGGAGCGTGGCACCGACTACGCACTGGAACAGATCTACAACATCGTAGACAGCCGATACCGCAGCAGAAAGCCGCTGATCGTTACCACCAACCTGACGCTGGACGAGATACGCCACCCACAGGATACCGCCCATGCCCGCATCTATGACCGCCTGCTGGAAATGTGCGTTCCGATTTCCTGCATCGGCATGAGTTTCCGCCAAGAAACAGCGCAGGAAAAGCTGGAACTCTTAAAAAGTTTAATCGGATGAATCAAAAATATTTCTAAAAAATCCGCTGGACTGTCAAAGTTCTGCTACAAGGAAATGGAGCCGCCTATTGAATAATTGCCACCGTACAGAAACCAGCCCTGCCCCTTCGCAATGCTCTACGCCCACACTTGATGAATGGAGCGCATTCGCAACCTTTCTAGCCGATGTGATTGAGAAGTACGCATCGGTCTTGGAAATAGACAACGCAGCATCCTCAACCAACAACAAAAATCAACAAGATGCTGTTGATACCGCTCTTGCAGCATGATATAATATTCTTGTAATGTTTGTCCCAACACAGTGGTAAGGTCTCCCCTTCCACTGTATTACATACACGGAACGAGGTGCTTAAAATGAATCGACCAGATGACTCTCCTAAAAATTCCATCCTCATTTACACCACGGAAGACGGTCTGACCAAAATCGATACTACCTTTGACGGTGACACTGTCTGGCTTTCCATTGACCAGATGGCTGAGTTGTTCCAACGTGACAAATCCACAATTTCCCGTCACATCAAAAACATTTTTGCAGAGGGTGAGCTTGAACGAGATTCAGTTGTTGCAAAATTTGCAACAACTGCCGCAGACGGAAAGACCTATCAGGTCGAGTTCTACAATCTTGATGTCATCATTTCCGTCGGTTATCGCGTCAAATCCAAACGCGGCACACAGTTCCGTATCTGGGCAACTGGCATTTTGAAAGAATATATGCGCAAGGGATTTGCACTGGATGACGAACGCCTGAAAAATTTGGGCGGCGGTGGATATTTCAAAGAACTGCTGGAGCGCATTCGCGATATCCGTGCTTCTGAAAAGGTGTTCTACCGTCAGGTTCTGGAAATCTATGCAACCAGCATTGACTACGACCCAAAAGCAGAAATCTCCGTTCAGTTCTTCAAAAAAGTTCAGAATAAAATTCATTATTCCATCCACGGTCAGACTGCCGCTGAGGTCATTTACAACCGTGCAGATGCCGAAAAGGAATTTATGGGTCTGACCACTTTTGCAGGAAACCAGCCCACTTTACGAGAAGCTACTATCGCCAAAAACTATCTGAACGAGAAAGAGCTTCGTGCTATGGGGCAGTTGGTTTCCGGTTATCTGGATTTTGCCGAGCGTCAGGCAGAACGTGAACAGCCCATGACCATGCAGGATTGGGCAAACCACCTTGACCGTATTCTGACCATGAGCGGTGAGCAGCTTCTTGTTGGCAATGGCAGTGTGACCCACAAGCAGGCAGTGGACAAAGCTACTACCGAATATCGGAAATATAAGGCTAAAACGCTCAGCGATGTGGAACAGGATTATCTGGATTCCATTAAGTTTCTGGAGCAGAAAGCAGACAAGAAATAACTGTTTTGTGAGGTTTTTATGTCACAGGAAAAGACAAAGGTTTACATTTACACCCGTGTTTCTACGGCTATGCAGATCGATGGCTACTCGCTGGATGCACAAAAGGCTCGCATGAAAGCCTACGCCGACTTCAACGATTACCAGATCGTTGGTGAATATGAGGACGCTGGCAAATCGGGCAAATCCATCGAGGGCCGTGCTTCTTTCTGCCGGATGATGGAGGACATCAAATCCGGCAAGGATGGCGTTTCCTATGTGCTGGTGTTCAAACTCTCCCGTTTTGGCCGCAATGCTGCCGACGTGCTGTCCACCTTGCAGGTAATGCAGGATTTTGGTGTGAACCTGATCTGCGTGGAGGATGGCATTGATTCTTCTAAAGATGCTGGCAAACTGATGATTTCTGTCCTGTCTGCTGTTGCAGAGATCGAGCGTGAGAACATCCGTGTCCAAACCATGGAAGGCCGCATCCAGAAGGCACGAGAAGGCCGCTGGAACGGTGGTTTTGCGCCTTATGGCTATCGTTTGGTTGACGGTGTGCTGCAAATCAACGAGGACGAAGCCCCTGCCATACGCACGATTTTTGAGCAATATGTAAATACGGACACAGGTGCAAATGGTCTTTCCAAATATCTGGAGACCCACGGCTTTCAGAAACTTGCCCGTCAAAATGGCACCTCTCCCCTTTTCAGCGCAACATTGATTCGGGCCATTCTGAAAAATCCCGTCTACTGCGGAAAGATTGCCTTTGGCCGCCGCAAACTTGAAAAGATTTACGGCACCCGGAATGAGTATCATCAGGTTCCACAGGAGAATTATTTGCTGGTGGACGGCCTGCACGAGGGCATCGTATCGGAAGAATTGTGGAACGCTGCACAGGTCAAGCTGTTAGCGCAGTCCAAACGATACGAACCAGTCAACCGCAGCAAAACGGAACAGGCGCACTTATTATCCGCCCTTGTCAAGTGCCCCGTTTGCGGTGCTGGAATGTATAGTAACAAATGCACCAAACGAAAGAAAGATGGCACACCCTATAAATCTTTCTCTTATTACAGTTGCAAGCATCGCAAGATGCAACGTGGGCAAAAATGCGATTTCAACAAGCAAATTCAGGAAGAAGTTCTGGACAACGCCGTGGTGGAGGTTATCATCAAACTGGTCAGCAATCCAAAGTTTGCCGCTATGATGCAGGAAAAGGTCAACAGCAAAGTAGACACCACCGCCATTGAACAGGAAATTGCCGCCGCCGAAAAAATGCTGCGGCAGTATTACTCCGTCAAATCCAAAATCATGGAGGAGATCGACACGCTCGACCCGGATGAGCGCCACTATATCATCCGCAAATCTGACCTTGACGAGCGGCTTTACAAGATGTACGATAAAATCGAAGAAGCAGAAAATAACCTGATGGATGCCCGTGCAAAGAAGCAGGCGATCGAAGCGGATAAAATCACAGGCGACAACATTTACAAGGTTCTCATCTGCTTTGAAAAGCTCTACAATGTGATGAACCCCCTTGAACGCAAAAAGCTGATGGAACATCTGATTTCTGAAATTCAGATCTACCCGGAGCGTCAGCCCAACGGTCAGTGGCTCAAATCCATCAAATTCCGACTGCCTATCGTTGAAAGCGATATCGATCTGTGTTTGGACAATGAAAGTCATACCGAGTGCATCACGGCATTTATCCGCATGAATCCTTGATTTTTGACTTTTTCAAGGTTTGAAAAACGTCAATTTGCCACCCATTTGCCACCGCTTTTTGAAAATTCACCCCTGAACAGCAGAAAAAGGGCTGAACCGATTGAACAATATCTTTCGGTTCAGCCCTTTTCGTTGTATTATGACATCCTTGATTGGTGCGCCTGCTTGAATAAGCATTGTAGCATGGGTATGACGCAAAGAATGATAGTTGAACTCAATCTTCAGATCGTGCCGGACTACGGGCAGCTGCAGCTGTCCGTCTTTTTTATTTTCCCCCTCTGTTAACTGCCGCTTTATCGTCGAAACCGCCCTATTATGATACTCTATCCTCATAAATCACGGGAAATTTTGTCAAATTTCAATAACTGCTTCATTCAATTTTATCCCATTCAAACCGCTCAAGGAGGAAGGAAACATGAAAAACACCTCTCAGCCCCGCATCAACCGCGTCGCGGCCCTTGCCAGCGTGGCGGTTGGCATCATCGCGTGTTTTGCCAGCCAGTACCTCTATACGGCCTATCGCGGCACGGTCCCCACTCCGGTCCTGATCGGGCTTCTGTGCTTGCTTTTATTTGTCCTGTTATTTGTGGCCGTGTGGGTCAGTTCTGCCGTAACCGGTTCGTTCGACCAAAACAGCATTCTGTATCACGGTCGAAAACAAATGATCGGTTATTTTCTTCTCGGAACATTAGCCATTTTCTTCTTGTCAACGTCCTTGGAGTTTCTCTATGAGCTGACGCCGAAGCGTCAGGAAATTGCGGCCACCAGTTACATTTTCATTCTCGACGAGTCCGGTTCCATGCGTTCGAATGACCCCTCCGGCCTTCGCTATCAGGCGATCCCGGAGATCATGAAAGCGGAAGAGCCTGACTTTCCCTACATGGTCTACACCTTTTCTGACACTGCGCGGATGGTTCGCGATATGGGACCGTTTGATCCCAGTGATGATGCCATTTCCATCACCAGCGACGGCGGAACTGCGATCTTCGGAACGATCCTTCAAGTTCTGAACGACTACAAGAACGGCGTGTGGGACGGCGGCCCACATCCCAAAGTCATCTTTCTGACCGACGGTTCCGCCACCGACCTGAGCCGCGGCTTCCTGTTTTTCAGGGGCAACATGCCGGAGTTCAACGCGGCCTTGGAAGAGTACAGCCGTCTGGGCATCAACATCAGCACCGTCGGCCTCGGCTCGGCAGACCGTGCCATCATGACCAAGATGGCGGAGACTACCGGCGGCGTCTTTGTGAACATTCAGGACGCCGCAGACCTTGCTGCGGCCATGAAAGCCGCCGCCACTTCTTATTCTGACCGCGACCTGCTTTCCATCCGCTATATGAGCCATCTGAACGCCCTTTACGGCGTCCTTCGGGTGCTGTTTTTGACGATCATTGGTTCTGCCATCGGCAGTCTGCTTTTGTTTGCCTACATGGAGGATTCGAGCATTCCCCTTCTGGTCTCCAGCAGCATTTTGTCTGCTTTCGTGGGAAGCTTTCTGCTCGAGATCGGCTTGAAAGCGGGCATCCCGCAAAGCGCACTTTGGTTCCTTTTGTGGGTGCTGTTTTCCCTGACGCTTGGACTGATCTTCCCGGGCAGCGTGTTCCGTCTGCTCCCTGTTGAGATGAAAGACTGTGAGTTAGCCCCGGGTGTATACAAGCTCTAGTGGCGGAATGTAAACCAATACCGAATGTTGAAACTCTTCTTTTTGTGGTACAAATAGGTCAGAGCTTCTATGGCATGAAAAACTGAAAGGAGAATCCCCCTCATGAGCAAAACTGCAACTGTTCTTCCGATGAAAGGCCTTCACACTCCCCGTTTTCTGATCTGGTGCAAGGGATTTCTTCACGGCAAGATCCTTCACACCGGCGGTCTTGACCCTGAGACCAACACCCTATCTTCCGGCTACATCACCAGCCAGACCAAGCGCTTCCGTCACGCCTGTGTGCTTCGCCGCGAAGAGGCCGAAACCAAGCTCACCAAGGATTGGACGGAAGCCGACCAGCTTCTGATTGAGTACTCCACCCTTTCCGCCGCCCTTGCGGACTCCGGCGGACAGAACGCCCGCAGCGAAACGAGCGCACAGGCCCGTGCTCGCGAGAGAGCCGCCGGCAAGCGGGCTTCCCGCAAGGCCGACCGCCAGACCATCCTGAAGAACATGGCCGGTCTCGTCAACGTCATTCGCGGAGAATACGACACCGCCCACGACCAGATGGAGGCCACCGCCGAGTCTCTTTTGAGCGTCTACGCCACCTACGGCCACGGCCTTCTGATGAAGCCCATCTATCAAAACGTACTGCCTGACCTCGTTTACGAGGACTCCGTCCAGCAGATTTTAAGTGCTCATGCGAACACTTGGAACGCGCTCGTGACAATCGTTGAAGAAGCACAGAAGCAGGAGGGTTAAACTATGAACATTTTCAAGAAAAAGAAAGCTTCCGGCAACTATCAGGTCCTTCAGGACAACTACGCTCCGGCCAACCTGCCGACCGAAGGCATGGGCCTTGAGAACTACGTCACTTCGGGGTATCCGATGAACGACCCGGCGGTCATCGCGGGGTATTACGCAAATGCCGAGGCTCACCTCAAGGGCGTCCTCGAAACTTGCGACCACAACAATGCGGGCTCCGAGTGCGACCACTACATCGATGCTCAGATCGAACACGCTTATGCCAGCCACGAAGCTGAAGTGGCCAACCATGAGAACCAGCTCACCCGCATTTTTTCCGCACGGGAAATGCGCAAGACTGCGCTTCAGCGGCGCATCGAACCGCTTGAGGAAAAAGCCGACACTCTGAAAGCCGACATCGAGCCGCTGGAGGGTCTGGAACCGCAGTTCCCGCTCCATATCGGCCGCAAGGTCCTGTCGATCGGCGGTCCTGTCACCATCCTTGCAATGCTGGTGGATGCACTCGTGAACTACTCCTTCCTCTCCGGCATCCTGCTGACCAACGGTGCTCTGCTTGTCATCATTGTGCTCTGCATGTCGATTGCATCCGACGCTTCGATGTGGGGGCTTGCCACTTACTTAAATCACCGTAATGAAAATTTCACCCAAAAGCCACTGTTTTGGATCGTCTGTGGCGTTCTCGGCGGTGCATTCCTTCTGTCGGTCGTCGCTTCTGTGATGATTCGATTTGGTTCGATGGATACAACATATGGTTCCATCAACGCTGCCGGTCAGTTCGTCGGCAAAGAGAGTTACTCTCTGGCCGAATATGGAATCACTTTGATGTCTTCGTTTTTGACAGCTGTTACCGGTGCTCTGAGCCTCGCTCTCTCGCTCGACAAAAACGCCTTCAAAATCTCCATCCGCGACCGCAAGAAGGGCGAGCTGGCTGGCTGCGTTGCTGAGCTGGCTCCTCTGGAAAACGAGCTGGCTCTGCTGGAAAACGCCCCGGACGTCCGTGAGTGGGACGACGAGAAGCGTACCGCTGCAGAACACCAGATCGAAGCCCTCCGCGTCGGCCTGAAGCTCCATTGCCGGAAGCTGCTCACCGAACAGGTGAACGATGCCGACTTTACCGAGGAGATGGCCGAGTCTGGCAAAGCTGTTTTGCCCAAAGAAGCTACCGAATCCGCTGACGACATCACCCCTGCCGCTGTCCATCTGGATAAAGTTTCCTGAGTTGAAAGGAGAATTGCTATGAATAAAACGATTGCTATGATTGCCCTCGTGTTCGCCCTGCTGATGAACCTCGCCGGCTGCTCCAAGGTCCAGTCCGAAGAGCCGGTCAATATGGCACTGGTCGCGGCCATCGCCGATGGTGAGACCGTCCTCAACGACAGCATCGAGGAGCTGTCCTCCCTGCCCAGCCGCCCGGGCAGCACCTACGCTTTCATTTCTGCCGAGGGCAGCACCGCCCTGATCGGCGAACCTTCCACGGTCAAGGACCTCAGTGACCGCGGCTATAACGCCACCATGATGGAGCGGGTCCGTTCCAGCATTCAGGCAGACATTGCTTCCCGTCTGGACAACTACCATCCTGTTTCCGGTGAGATCGACCTTGCCGCGGCCACAGCTGCAGCGGTCCGCACCCTGAACGCCAACGCGGTCAAAGGCCGTCAGAACATCCTCGTCTACTACGCCAGCGGTCGGTCTACCACTGGGTTGATCAACATGATCCAGACCCCCGTCTATCAGCTGGATGTCGAGGGTTCCGCTGCCGCCGTGGCGGAGGAAATGCACCTCGATATGTCCTCGGTCGATGAAGTCATCTGGTACTCCTGCGGCGACCTCGGGGACGACCAGCCCGCCCTGAACGCGGAAGAAAAGGACAAGCTCAAGTCCTTCTACCGCCAGCTGTTCACGGCACTGGGCGCAAAGAAGGTCACCTTCAGGGACGACCTGCCCAGTTCCGACTCCTACGACTTTGATGACGCTCCCGTTTCCACCATGCCCGTCGCCGGCACTGGCAGCGGCCTTCAGCCGCTGAGCGCCGAGCTTTTGAACAACAACAAGGCTTTTGAAAGCCCCCTCGCCATCACGGAAGAGCAGGTCCGCTTCCAGCCGGACAGTGCCGAATATCTGGATGGACAGACCGCCCGCGCCGCCATCCAGCCCATCGCGGACTACATGCTGAACCACCCGGACCTGTCCATCGTGCTCTACGGTACTTGTGCAGGCGACCTTCCCTCTGAGTTGGGCCGGACCCGTGCTGAAACGGTCAAGGCTTCTCTGGTCAGTTTCGGCGTCGATGCAAACCGCATTACGGCCATCACCATTTCTCCTGCAGACGACCCTTACTATAAGTTTGGACGCGGAACAGGCGAGGAAGGTTCTTTGAACCGCAAGGTCGTGCTGGTGGATGCAAACTCTGCACTCGCCCAGCAGATCGTTTCGAATGCACTTTGATTGGAGGTGTTTTCTTTGAAATTTGCATTTCTTCTGCTGCTTCTCGCGATCCTCTTCCCCAAGTTCGGCGTGTTCCTCATCCAGCGCCTGACGGCCTTTCTCCCTCTGCTGAATGCACTGATGCCCTGCGTCATCATCGTGGCGGGCATTTATCTGCTCATCAAGAGTGTTTTGAAGTAATGTAAACGAAAGTTTATGTAGAAGATTCGCTTTTTGTGATACAACTAGGTCGGAGCTTCTACGGCTTAAAAAGGAGTATTTCTTATGAGATCAAACAGCTACAGTTCCACCAATCCCGAAAACGGAAATGTGACTTGGGAGGGTCCGCTGTCCCTTGAGAAGGGCAACCATAACCACATGCCCAGCCGCACCGACGCTTACCTTCCCGGCGACGAAAAAGGCCATGTCAACGCTTCTTCTCTGGGCGGAAACAACACCACGGATAACATCGTTCCGCAGAATGCCGACGTAAACCACGGCGGTTACTACTCCATGGAGCAGGGGGAACGCACCGCCCTTCAGAACGGCGCAACCATCGATTCCACCAAGACTGCCATCGTGGACGGCCGCCCCGGCGACCGCCCGAACACCTTCTTGGTGAACGATCAGGTGACCTACAGCGACGGCCACACTGAAATAGTCAGCAATTCCTTCACCAACGAATCTTATGCAGATCAACAGGCATGGAACGACCTGTCGGCTTCCCTGCCCGACACCTTTGACGCCCCCAACCCCGGAGACGGCCTGAGAGATTCCATGTCCACCCAAGAGTACGCCGACCTCATGGAGAGCACCGACGCTTATCTGCCCGATATCGCCGACGATTATGCCCCCTCTGACTCCAGCGGCCTTCCGGGCAGCGACGACGTCTCTGCGGATGACGATGCAGATGCATCCACCGACAGCGGCGATGACGGCGGCGCCGACTGCAGCAGCGATGACGATTAAGGAGCTTTTCCCTATGCTTTATGAACTTCCCTCTGCGATGCAGAAAACCGCCCCGCCGAGCTGGCCCAAGGGCATCGGCGGCATCCCTGCCACCCTTTCCAACGGGACCGCCGCGAAGCTTCCCGTTCTGAAGGGAGTCAACTGCCTGACCTTCGGCACGGTGGGCACGGGCAAGACCTCCTCTTTCACCGAGCCGGCCGCCGCGCTGCTGTTAAAGGCAGACCCCTCCATGAAAGGTGTTTTCTTTGAGATCAAGCGGTCCTTCCTCGACCGCTTTCTCAAACCGAACGACAAAGTCATCACCCACGACCCTGCGGCTGTTTCGAAGGCCAACCTGTTCGTCCCCAACATCATCAAGGAGATCCGCCAAGCGGCCGACCACGAAGCCGAGATGCGGGAGTTCGCCGACTTTCTGTTTGCGGAACTGTTGGCGGGCGCAAACCAGAACCGTGCTTGGGTCGAAGCGGCACGCAACACCTTCATCGGCGTTCTGCGGACCATCGTGGACTGTTTTCCCGACGCGGACACCGGCAGCTGGACGCTCGTGAACGCCCTGCGCCGGATGCCCACCGAGGACCTTTTGGCCTACATTGCCAAGCACCCGCGAAACCATTCCATGCTGCGCAAGGACTGGGGGTATGACCCCAGCTCTGCGAAGCCCTACATCCCCACCCGCCGAGCCACCGATATCCAGTTCTTTCTGAACCAAGTGCTGGAAGCCTTCAGCGGCAGCTTTGAATTGGACGGCGACGACACTCTTCACGACTGGCTGAACGGCCGTTATGGTCGAAACCTATTCTTCCTCTACGATCTTCGGAGCGCCGAGATCAGCCGCCCCTTCTTCCTCTACTATCTCAAGAAGATCAAGGACCACCAGATGAGCAGCGCGGGCAAACGTTCTGCGCCCATCCTGATGGTCCTCGATGAGATCGACAAGATGGCAGACGGCGGAAAGGCCGCTGATTTCGGCATCTTTCAGGCCGCCAACCTTGGCCGGGAGTACGGTCTGCAGATCCTGCTCACCACCCAGAGCATCGAGAACCTCTACGGCCTTGCCCCCGATTTCAACGAGCATATCACGACCGGCGGCTTGGCCGGCTTCCCTTACCTCATCAGCTTTCGTCCGGGCGACCCGTCCACGATCACCACCCTGCAGACCCTCTACGGCTCGGAATACAAGGAACACCTTGTCCTTCCGGCTTCCCGTTACGCAGAACCGGTGGTCAAGTGCGAAAAGGAACCCCTCGTCAGCGACAAAGAGCTTGCTTCGCTGAACACGGGCGAATGCTTTGTCAAAATCTTATCCGCCCCTCCCCAGAAGGTCCACATCAAGCACTCCTGAAAGGAGAGTTTCTCATGAACTATCTGCAGTATCTCAACACGGTCAACCGCAATCATTTCTCGGCCGCAGGAGCCAATTTTCTGGTCAGCGGCGCGGACCCGATGATCCGTCAGGTCATCGGCCAGCACCTCACCGAGACCGCATACGCCGAAGGCCGGACCCTTTTTCTGCTGGACAACACCCCCAGCAGCTCTGGCTTTTCCGCATTCGGCCCGTACCGCGTGGTCGATGCCCTGAGCGGCGGTATCAATTTCTGCGGCGATCTGTTCAACGTTTCGACCCTTCAAAGCATCAGCCGTCTGCGGAGTCTGCTCAGCGATTTCGGCTTTTCCAGCGCAAAGGCCATGCAGGTCGTCACCTTCCTGTCCTTTGTCAAGGAGACCGAGGCCCGTCTCGGCAGCACCCGTCCCCTCGACCTTGAGACCATCGAATCCTATGGCGGCCCCGCCTTGGTCCAGTGGAAGCTCCATCAGCTGGTGGAGCGCGGAACGCTCACGGCCGAAAACTATGAGTTCCTGCTGTCCCGCTATGCCGAGGTCAGCGCCGCCTCTGCGGACTTCGAGATGCTCCTCGGCCTTCTGGCTCCCTTTCTCAGTGGTCAGTCCCCCACCGGCAAGATGGCGGTCCATCTGCCCCTCGGCGAGTTCGACGCAGACAAATCGATGCAGGAAGTCCTCTGCAAAATGCTTCTTTCCTACGTCAAACAGACCCCTGAGACCTGCTCCATTCTGATCCTCGACAGCGGCAAGGGCGAGCGCAGCTGCATTCTCGAGCTGCTGAAGAAGCTGCCGCCCAAGGCTTCCGTTCATCTGCTCAGCACCGATGTGTTCTCCCTTGAGGAATCGGACCTGAGCATCCTCATGAACACCTTCCCGGTCCGCATTTACTCCCGCCACGAGAGCATGAGTTCCTGCGCCAAGATCGAATCCATCTGCGGGCAGATCGACGTGGTCAAACGCTCCTACACCACGACCGTGGACAAGCACATCCGCGCCAGCAGCGCCTTTGATATGCTTCTGGGAACCAACCGCACCGAGTCGGTGGCCCGCAACGCCCCCGTGCGGGAAGCCCGGTTTCGCAAAGAACTTCTGAACTCGCTCAGCAGCGGTTCCGCCGTCATCGACTGCGGCGGCACACAGGCACTGTTCCAGTTTTGATCTGAAGGAGGTCATGCTATGATCCGTATTCCCGGACTTTTGAAGGTCGCGGCGGTCCTTGCGCTCGATTTCCTTGCAGTATCGTCGCTGTTCAACGACCCTTCCATTGCGGCTCTGGTCACCGGCGCGATCGCTCTGTATGTGTTCTTCGGCGGCTATCTGGCCCTCTTCCAAGAGGGAGCCACCCGCTGGGACCAGCTTCCCGCTTACGAGGTCGCCCGTCTGTCTGACGCCAAGCGCCAGCTCACCGAGGACGTCTCGCACGCGAGCGCTGTTGATATCTCCCGCCTGAAGGTCTACTTGATTTCCGCCGACGACTCCATGCAGGCGACAGCTTACGGCGCAAATTGCATCTCCGTCTCCCGCGGGACCCTCGACAACGCCGACCCCATGACCCTGAACGCCGTCCTCGCTCACGAAATTTCGCACATCCTGAACTTCGACCCGGAGTTCAACCGGGCCGTTCTGGCCACCATCTTCGTTCTCTGCGGAGTCATCAGCGTCCTTTCCTTTGCGTTTGTGGCGGTGATCTTCCTCTTCTTTTTGGTCTGCGGATGGCTCGGCTCGTGGCTCGGTGTCATGGCGTTCAAAGGAACGAGCAAGGTAAGTCAAGGAATTTTCAGTTTACTTCAGAAAGGAATCGTGGTACTCTATCAGACAGTGATGAGCGTTCTGAGCCGCTCGGCAGAATACCGCTGTGACCTGTACTCGGCCAGCCTTGACCGCTCCTATGGCCTTCAGCTGGCGCATTTTCTTACTTACGCCGCACCGGAGACCAACCGCCAGCTCACCCTGACTGAGGCGCTGTACCGCACCCATCCGCCCACGCCCAAACGGGTCGCGCGGCTGGAAGCCTATGTGAACAGCGCAAATCGTTGACCATCCACGACAGCCCGCAGCCAAAGGAGATATTTATGCGTGACCATTCGTCTATGACCTTGCTTGAATTTTTGTTCAGCGTAGGCTTCAAGTTCACCATCGGCACGGTATGGTACAAGAATATCCTCTTCCGGCTGCTCCCCCACCACAGCATCACCCAGTCGTTCCATGTGCTGTTCGCGCTGGCGGTGGTGTCCATCCTGTTTTTCACGGTGGTCCTGCGGCACTGGAAAAACGGCTGGACCTCCACCGCGTGCTTCGTGCTCCCCTTTGGCGTTTACACCATCATGACCTATTCCGCCACCTTCCTTCTGCCCATTCAGGCGCTGGCGGTGGCGGCTGGGGCCGTTTCCGTCGTCTATGCGGCGGCGCTGTTTGCCCAAAAGGTCAAGTTCACCGAGAAGCGCGCCCGGAAAAAAGTCTACAAGAATCGATTTTCCCGCTGTGTCTATGCCGTTTCCTGCATTACTGCCGCCGCCATGCTCACGCTCATGGTAGTCATCGGCTGGAATAAATACTTCGGCACAGCGATCCTTTCTTCCAGCGTCGAGACAGCGGGCTTTGACGTTGAAAGCAAGGTCGAAGATACCCTTGCTTCGAACATGGACACGGTCCTGAAGCTTCAGCCCGCTGTCTGGGACGAGCTGTCCACGAAGCAGCGCTTGAACGTCCTTCAGACCGTGGCCAACATCGAGAGCCACTACCTCGGCTTGCACGACGGCGTCACGGTGCAGGCCGACATCCTCCCCGAGCACACCTTGGGCATCTACTCCGACAAGTATAGGCTGGTCCGGATCAACTTCACACATCTTGAAAGCGATCCCGTTGAAGAGGTCCTCGATACCCTGCTTCACGAGGTCCACCACAGCTACGAGGACCGCTTAGCCGATGTCTATGATGCAGTCCCTTCCGAATATCAGGACCTGCGCCTTCTGCGGGACGCTTCCCATTATTCGGAGGAGTCCAGCAACTATGTGGACCCCCGCGAGGACTATTATGGATACATCAGCCAGCATGTCGAAATGGACAGCGAAACCTATGCCGCCTATGGGGTACAGGAGTATTACGCCCGCATCTCCGAATGGCTTGCCCAAAACGAGCAAACTGACAGTTCCAATGACAGCTCTTCCGCAGAATCTGCGGCCGAATGACCGGTTTTCTCTTCAAAATACGCGCACTTCTTTGCTCGTCTGGCTTCCAGACGGGCATTTTTTATGATTCCACGGTGCTGACCGGCGGCTGCTGCAAGAAGCTGAGCCGCGAAGAGCTGCTGGACATCCTCAACGAGTGCAAGTGAGCATGACCGATTTTCTAAAATGCAGCCTTTCCCTTGCCTTACATCTTGAATCAACCGCATTTTCGTGCTATAATATATGGTTGCGCCGCATTTGTGTAAAATCGGCGTAAACAGCATGTTTATTGAATGTAAGAATGATAGGAATCGCAACAAGGAAGTTTCAAAGGAGGCGGCATTTTTCATGGCACAAACCACCCGCGCGGGCGATCTGACCAGCGGCCCGATGCTGAAAAAGATCATCCTGTTTTCTCTGCCGCTGGCAGCGTCCAGCATTTTGCAGCTGTTGTTCAACGCAGCGGATGTCGTGGTCGTCGGACGCTTTGCGGGCAGCACCGCACTGGCGGCAGTCGGCTCCAACGGCGCGCTCATCAACCTGCTGGTCAACCTGTTCGTGGGCCTTTCGCTGGGCGCGAACGTCGTGGCGGCGCGGTGCTTTGGCGCTAAGGACGAGCAGGGCGTTCAGAACACGGTCCAGACGTCGGTGACGCTGGGTCTGGTCAGCGGTGTGCTGCTGGCATTCGTGGGCTTTTTTGCCGCGCGGGGGCTGTTGGAACTGATGTCCTGCCCCGAAGATGTCATTGACCTTTCGACGATTTATCTGAAAATTTACTTCATCGGAATGCCCATGACCATGCTCTACAACTTCAACTCGGCGCTGCTGCGTGCCGTGGGTGACACCCGCCGTCCGCTGTACTGTCTGGCCGTTTCGGGCGTCATCAATGTGCTTCTGAACCTCGTGTTCGTCATCCTGTTCCAGATGAGCGTCGCGGGCGTCGCGCTGGCGACCATCATCAGCCAGACCGTCTCCGCGATCTTGGTCACAGTCCTTCTGATGAAGGAGCAAGGCCCGCTCCACCTCGACCTGCGGCATCTGGGCTTCCACAAAGGCGCACTGGTGCAGATTTTGAAAATTGGTCTGCCCGCCGGCTTGCAGAGCACCGTGTTCAGCCTGTCGAACGTCGTCATCCAGTCGGCGGTCAACTCGTTCGGCTCCACGGTCGTGGCGGGCAACTCCGCCGCTGCCAACATCGAAGGCTTCATCTACACCGGCATGAATGCCTTTGCACAGGCCGCTGTCACCTTTACCAGCCAGAACGTCGGCGCGCGTCGGTACGACAACCTTGACCGCGTCATGCGCAACTGTCTGCTCTGCGCGGTGGTCGTCGGCGTGGTGCTGGGCGGCGGCGCTTACCTCGCGGGCGAAGGGCTGCTCCACTTCTACTCCTCCGACGAGGCTGTAGTCGCGGCCGGTCTGGCCCGCATGAAGGTCATCTGCACGTCGTATTTCTTCTGCGGCGTGATGGACACGCTGGCCAGCTGTCTGCGCGGACGGGGCTATTCGGTTCTGCCGATGATCGTCAGCCTTGTGGGCAGCTGTCTGCTCCGTCTGGTCTGGATCGCGACCATTTTCCAGCTGTTCCGCTCCACCACGACGCTATACATCAGCTACCCCATCAGCTGGGTGCTCACCGCGTCGGTCCACCTCATCTGCCTGTTGGTCGTGCGCCACAAGACCAACGAAGCGCTGAAGCAAAACGCCATGGCGGCATAAAACATATGCAAAAGGGACTGTCACACTTCGTTGTGTGACAGCCCCTTTTTGTTACTTCGGAGCGTCCTCCGCCATTCCGGAGAGCGTCTCTTTTACAACTCCTTTTTCAGCAGATAGCGGTCATAGCCGCCGTACATCTCCCGCCGGTCGGCGATGACGAAGCCGCACGCGAGAGCGTTGTTCAGGCTGTATTGGTTTTCGGGGCTGACGGTCGCCCCGATGCCCACGATATCCGGGCGGAGAAATTCTGCGGCGGCTTCGAGCATCTTCCGCTGCAAGCCGTTGCCGCGCCAGTCAGGCGTGACCACGGCGCTGTCGGCGTTGGCCCAGCGGTCCCATTCGGCCTTCGGGACGCCCAGAAAGGCCGAATAGTTGTGCTCACTCTGCCCGCAGTAGCGCAGGATGAAGTAAGCTCCCAGCCGCTCGCCGTCGAACACGCCAAGGCACAGGTCGTGGGTCAGATAGGCCGTGATGTTCTCCAATGTGTCGGGCACGAAGTATTCCGGGTGCGGCATCGCGGCCCGCACCTCGTTTTGCAGCGCATAGAACGCGGCGGCATCCTCCGGCCCGCAGCGGCGGACCGTGACGGTCTGTTCGGCGGGCTGGCCGCCAATTTTGTGCAGCAGAAGTTCCATTTTATGACCCCTCCAAAATAAAATCATACTTTCTTCCGGATTCCAGTATAATTACCATTTGAATGAAAGTCAAATTATGCTATAATCTAAGATAAGGAGATCTGCCTGACGAAACTTCGGCTTCCCGGGCAGGTTTCCCGAAAGTCCAGACAGGGTGCTCCCCTGTCCGTGAACCGGAGGATACATCGTATGAAAGATTCCAGCACTTCGTCGTCCATCCGTCTGGGCGGTGCGGTCATCAGTGACCGCGTCGTTGCAGCGCTTCTGGAAGAACTGCGCATCGGCCGCTACGCCGATGCTGACCGTCTGCCCGCCGAGGTCGATCTTGCCGCCCAGCTTGGCGTCAGCCGCACCGTCATCCGCGATGCGCTGAGCGAGATGGAGCGCGCCGGATACATCGAGCGGGTGCGCGGCATCGGCACAGTGATCAACCGCACGGTGCTCAACCTGCGCAGCCGGCTGGACCAGAAGCTGGAATATTATCCGCTGATCCGCAGTTTTGGCAGCTATCCCCACGCCGATGGCATCCAAATTTATCCCATCCGCGCCGGGGCCGAGCTTGCCCGCGACCTTGCCATTGCACAGGGGGACGAGGTGATCTGCATCAAAAAGCGCATCCTTGCCGACACCACCCCCGTCATCTACTCCATCGATTATCTGCCCCGCGCGCTGTTCGGCAATCGGGACTACACCCGCATCGACCTGAGCGGCGGCGTCTTCGATATCTTGGAGCAGGAGTGCAGCCAGCAGATCTCGTCCAACGTGGCGCACCTCAAGGCCAGCTGCGGCGACGAGTCGATCCGGGCGGCCATGCGGCTTGCTCCCGGCGAAGCCATGCTGCTGCTCGACGAGATCTGTTTCAATCGGCTGTGTCACCCGGTCATGCGTTCGCTGAGTTATTACACCAACTTCTTCGATTTTTCCATTCTGCGAAAATTACTTTGACGGAGGTAAAAAATTCATGCGCCATCTGATCGACCCCTTGGATTTCAGCCCAGAGGAAATCGAGTCCCTGCTAAACCTCGCTGACCGTATCCGCACCGATCCTGCTGCATATCAGGACGTTGCGGCCCACAAGAAGCTCGCCACCCTGTTCTACGAGCCGTCCACCCGCACCCGCCTTTCGTTCGAAGCAGCCATGCTGAACCTCGGCGGCCATGTGCTGGGCTTCCCGAGTGAAAACGTTTCCAGCGCCTCCAAGGGCGAAAGCGTTGCCGACACCATCCGCGTCGTCTCCTGCTACGCTGATATCGTGGCCATGCGCCACCCCAAAGAGGGTGCGCCGCTCCGCGCCAGCCGCTATTCCCGCATCCCGGTCATCAACGCGGGCGACGGCGGACACCAGCACCCCACCCAGACCATGACCGACCTCATGACCATCCGCACCCGGATGGGCCGCTTGGACGACCTGACCATCGGCCTGTGCGGCGACCTGAAGTTCGGCCGCACGGTCCATTCCCTCATCAAGACGATGGCCCGCTGCAAGAACATCCGCTTCGTGCTCATCAGCCCCGAGGAGCTGCGCGTGCCGGACTACATCATCAAGGACGTGCTGGAAGCCAACGGCATCGAGTACCGCGAGACGCGCAGTCTGGAAGAGTCCATGCCCGAACTGGACATCCTCTACATGACCCGCGTGCAGAAAGAGCGCTTCTTCAACGAGGAAGATTACATCCGCCTGAAGAACAGCTACATTCTGACCAGCGAAAAAATGGCGCTGGCCAAGGAGAACATGGCGGTGCTGCATCCCCTGCCCCGCGTGAATGAGATTGCGCTGGATGTGGACGACGACCCCCGCGCCGCTTATTTCGAGCAGGTGCAGAACGGCGTGTACGTCCGCATGGCACTGATTATGACGCTGCTGGGTCTGACCGACCCCAAAGCACCGAAGGAGGACAACTGATATGCTGAACATCGATGAAATTCAGAATGGTATCGTGATCGACCACATCAAGGCCGGCACGGCAGTCGGTCTGATGGACCTGCTGGGCATCAAGGGCAACCGCACGGCCAATGTGGCGCTCATCCAGAACGCCCGCTCCCACAAGGCGGAGGGTGGCCGTAAGGACATCATCAAGGTCGAGGGCGACGCTTCGTGGCTGAACCTCGATGTGCTGGCCTACCTCGACCCCGACATCAGCGTGACCATCATCAAGGACGGCAAGGCGGTCAAGAAGGAAAAGCCTCAGCCCCCCAAGCGTCTGGTCAACATCGTGCGGTGCAAGAACCCCCGCTGCATCTCCTCCATCGAGGAAGAGTGCGACCAGATCTTTGAGCTAAGCTCCAACGGCAAGTATCGCTGCATCTACTGCGAGCAGGAACTGCAGGTCAAGCCGGAATAATAGAAAACCAAAGGGACCCTCTCCGGTACGCGCTGACGTGCCCGAGAGGGTCCCTTTTTCTTACACGAAATCTTCCCGCATGGGGGTGAAGATGTCCAGCAGGATGCCCGCTTCGGTGCAGACACAGCCGTGCTCGACGCCGTCCTCTTTCAGGATGGTGTCGCCCTTGTGGACGGTGCGGGTCACGCCGTCCACGGTAAACTCGAACGCGCCCGACACCACATAGGTGATCTGGGTGTGCGGATGATGGTGCAGCGCACCAACTGCGCCCTTTTCAAAGGTGTTCTCCACGCACATCAGGCCGTCGGTGTAGGCCAGCACCCGCCGGGTGGCACCCGCCCCTGCGGGCTGCGGGAGCGTGTCCTCATGCAGGACCCAGCGCTGTTTCTTTTCGGGAAGTTTCATCACAGTTCCTTCTTTCTGGGGATTGTAAAAAACCTCTCAGTCTCGCTTGCGCTCGACAGCTCTCCTAGGAGGAGAGCCTCTGGCGAAGAGAAAAAGCTTTCCGCCATGCCAAGGCCTCTCCTATCAGGAGAGGTGGCAATGCGAAGCATTGACGGAGAGGTTACATCCTCTTTTTTACCATGATACCGCACTCCCCGCTGCTTTGCAAGAAAAAAGCCCTCTCCGCCGCAGGTCTGCAGCGAAAAGGGCCTATTCCAACCAAAAAAGTCCCACCGAAGCTCTCACCGATGCCACAGCTGAATGGGATGGACATCCCGTTCCCACACAACGATGTCCACAGCCGTAACATGCTAGAGTCTCTATGAGCAGCAATCCCCCGATCACCGTCAAGAGCTTCGTCAGGACTTATCAGAAAAGGCGGAAGGAACGGCACACATGCTCAGCCGCTCCTGCATGATCCATTCAGCGCACCCGAATCGCTTCGGCCCGCAAACGCACCGCCTGAAATCTCTATGCCTTGTTCTGGGTTTATTTTACCAAATCCGGCCCTCGATTTCACCAAAAATGTCATATTCTGCTGGGGATAATGTCATACTTTGCGGGTAGGGATCGACGTCGTGAACCGGAACCAGCGGTCCCTGCAGCTGAGGGTATATTCGGCCTGATGTTTTTCCAGGACCTCGCAGACATTCCGCAGTCCCATGCCGTGGCCCGCTTCTTTTTTGGTCGAGCGCGGCAGCTGGCCTTCGGGGATATCGAAGTTCTTTTTGACCCGGTTCCGCACCGAGAGCAGCAGTTCCGTCTCGGTCTTGCGCATCCGGAAATGCACCTCCGGCGGGGCGGCCTGTGCCGCCGCATCGATGGCGTTGTTCAGCAGGTTGGACACCACCAGAACGAGGTCGGTCTTTTCCAGCGGGATGTCCCGCAGGTCGGTCAGATCAAAATAGAGCAGAACGCCTTTTTTGCTTGCTTCTTCGTACTTTTTACTGAGCAGCGCGTCCAGCAGCGGGTTGTGGGTGTCCATGATGGTGGTCGTCGCCGCAATGTTTTTGGTCACCGTGGCGAGGTAGGCTTTGGCTTCCTCATACTCCCCCTGCTGAAGCAGCATGGCCAGCGCGTCGGTGTGGTTGGTGAACTCGTGGGTCAGCCGCCGCTGGGTCGTGTAGGACTCCATCAGGGCCTCGGCGCGCTCCTGTTCCAGCGCGGCCTGAACGTGCAGTTCCTGCTGCTGGACCATCTGTTTGTTGAACATCTGCACGATGGCCATATGGACCAGCACAGCCACGGTCAGGCCCAGCGTCAGCACCAGCATCATCGGCGTGGCCGGAGCGTCATTGGCGGAGACCATCAAGACCGTGTTCAGCACCACGACGATGGCCGGAAAGAACGACATGACCAGCGCCTGTGGGGATTCCAGCGCCCGTTCATCCTTCCACTGGCGCGAAAAATGGGCCACGACCGCGCCCACGATGAGGTTCGTGATGACCATCGCCACCAGACATTCTGCCCGATGCCAGACCGTCAGCAGCGAGGTCTGCAGCACCCACGACGCCACATAGCGGACCGCGTTTTCTTCCAGCAGGCACATCGTGCCGTTGATGAGGCCCGCCGTCAGCTTCTGCGGCAGGGTCCCGCCGAACAGCAGCGTGGACAGCAGTACAAAGACGACGTTGATGAAAATGCTCTGTGAAGAGAAAAAGTCGATGTGGAACCCGGTGCTGATGGCCATTTCGCACGCTGTCAGCACCGCGCCCCAGACCAGCGGATGCTTCAGCCGCCCGACGCCCAGATAGGCGTAGTCCACCCAGATGAACGCGGCCCACTGGGTCACGCAGACGACATGCCCCAACAGGAACCATTCCAGCTCACTCATCGCCGAACTGCCCCTTCCATTCCAGATAGGTCGTGCGGATGCCCGCGTAGCCGTTCCGGCTGACGCTCAGCTCCACGCCGTTGCGAAGCATGACCTTATAGTTGCTGATCTGCCGGATGTACCGCATATTGACGACATAGCTCCGCCCTACCCGCAGGAAGCCGTTCTGGAACAGCGCTTCGGGCAGCTCGGTCAGCTTGCCGTAATAGGCGCACAGCGGCTGATGCGCCACATCGCCGTAAATGTTGATCTTCCGCAGGTTGCTCTCGAGGTAATAGATGCTGTCATAGGGCAGGTCCATCTGGGTGCGGTTGAGGTGGATGGTCAGCACCTTCCGCCCGCTGTCGGACGCTTCGGACAGGATGGCGTCCAGACAGCTGGGCAGCATCCGCTCCAGATCCCGCTTGAGGATGTAGCGGAACGCATTGACTGTGTAGCCGTCCGGTGCAAATTCCAGATAGGCCGAGATGTAGACAAGGTAGATGTCCGGGCTGCGCTGGCGCAGCTGGCGTCCCAGCGAGATGCCGTTCATGGTGTCAAGGTCCACATCCAGCAGCGCCACCTGATACAGGTCCAGCCCCGGCAGCGCAAGGACCTCTTCGCCGCTGGTGCAGACGGTCATCTCGACCGGGATCTCGCGCTGGGCCAGATAGTCCCGGGCGGCTTGTTCCACGCGCGCAGCAAAGCGCGCATCGTCGTCACAGATCAAAAGGTGCATGGTCGTTCCTCCGTGTCCTTTCCGAATTTGAAAAAACAGGCCCTCCGCAGCGAAGAGCCTGTCGATTTTTCGCTGTTACGCGAAGAATTTGTCGTAAATGCCAAAGGCGAAGATGAACAGCACGATGACGGGCAGACCACAGGTCAGATAGCCGCGCATCCAGTCCTGCACCTTGGGGCCTTCGCCGGTGTTGACTTCCTTTTTATAGTTGTCCCAGCCCCAGCCATAGCGGGAGACGCAGAACAGCAGATAGACCAGTGAGCCCAGCGGCAGGAACAGGTTGCTGACGAGGAAATCCTCGAAATCCAGCACCGCACCGCCGAACACGGCAAAGCCGTCCCAGCTCCAGATGTTGTAGCCGAACACGCAGGGCAGCGACAGCAGGATGATAAGGAACAGGTTCACCAGACTGGACTTTTTGCGGGTGCAGCCGGTCAGCTCCATGCCGCAGCAGATGATGTTCTCGAACACCGCCAGCACGGTGGACAGCGCCGCGAACGCCATGAACAGGAAGAACAGACTTCCCCACAGACGGCCCATCGCCATGTTCGCGAAGATGTTGGGCAGGGTGATGAAGATCAGACTGGGGCCGGCGGTCTGGTCCACGCCGTAGGTGAAGCAGGCCGGGAAGATGATCAGACCCGCCGTGATGGCGACGAAGGTATCCAGAACCACCACGCGGATGGACTCGCCCAGCAGAGCGTGCTCTTTGCCGATGTAGCTGCCAAAGATGGCCATGGCGCCGATGCCAAGGCTCAGGGTGAAGAACGCCTGATTCATCGCACCCACCAGCGTGTTGACAACGCCGACTTCCTTCATCCGGGCAAAGTCAGGCACGAGGTAGAAGCTCAGGCCCTCTTTGGCCCCGGGCATGAACAGGCTGTTGATGGCCAGAATGACCATGATGATGAGCAGCGCGATCATCATGACCTTGGTGACCCGCTCCAAGCCGTTCTGCAAGCCCTTGGCGCAGACCAGAATGCCGAACGCCACGACGAAGATCATCCAGAAGGCCATCGTGCCCGGGCTTGCCAGCATCTCACTGAAGGCATCGGCCACCTGACCGGCATCCAGACCGGACAGCTTGCCCGCCGCCGTCATGTAGAAATAGTGCAGCATCCAGCCCGCGACGGTGGTATAGAACATCATCAGCAGATAGCAGCCGATGAGAGTGAAGTAGCCGTGGATGTGCCACTTCTGCCCCGGTTTTTCCAGTGCCTGATAGGCCCGCACCGGGCTTTTGCGGCTGGCACGGCCCACGGCAAACTCCATGGTCATGATGGGCAGTCCCAGAATGACGAGGAACAGCAGATAAAACAGCACGAATGCGCCGCCGCCGCCCTGCCCCGCCATATACGGGAACTTCCACACGTTGCCGATGCCGATGGCACATCCCGCCGACAGCAGGATGAACCCTAGACGCGATTTTAGGGTCTCACGTTCCATGATCGAATATTCTCCTCTATAATCCTTTTCCCCGCCCGCATCGCACACCGACAGGCAGGGCATAATGAGAATATTATAGCACAATTTTCCAGAATTTGAAGGATGTTTTAACTTTTTGTGTCAAACATGGAAATTTTTCCTGATTTGTGGTACTATGATGAAAAATATTTGTCATACTTTTCCGCAGTTTCTGGAAATTTGGAAAAGGAGGTCACACCATGGAGATTTCCATTAAAACCAGCTTCAACGCCCTTCACTTTGATACCGCAATGTATTCGCGCCCAGCGTCTGAATGCTTTACCTGCCATACAGAGCTTTTTGAAGGCCAACCAAGCCTGAGTCGTGACTACCACCACGCCGATTATGGCCACCAGCACAATGACAGCAGCAATGCACTGGCTCACGCCGCCGGGGTACTTTCCACTCTAACGTCTATGTTAGAACAGAAAAAGCCAAATACAAACCTTACGAATTCTGACTTTCAAGAGCAGCTTCACCAGCTGACTCAGGATTACCGCAATTTCATGCGCTGCTTCCAGCTTGGCACAGCCACCGAATGGAATAATCATTCACCAAAAGCCATCGCCCGTGATTTTACGGAAACGATGCTCCGTTTTTCTCAATTCAAATTCGTCTATTTTGCGTTACAGCCTTTCTATAGTGTAGGATTTCTGACTCCCGAACGTCCTATTTCTGCGGAAGATTTTCCCGATTTCTATGATCTGATCCTCCGTGTCTCAGACTTTTTGATTCATCAGCAACATGCCGATTTTGGCCTCACACGCATGTTTTATCAGATTCTTTCCTCTGGTACAGAAACTCCTTTTGAAGGTTTCACTTCTGTGGATAGGGTCGTCTTTTCTCACTGGAAAGAGCATCGCAATGTTTACTTTGATATTCTTTCCGGTTATCCTGTCGTGCCAAGCTCTTCAGCAGCCTCTTCTCGTTTTGCTGGTATCCGTGAACAGTTCAATCAGCTTCTCCCGGATTCCAACCGCGATACGCTTCAGCAGAGTACCTTTGACACTTTGGACCACTTTTTTGAAGCCCCCGTCGATTCCCTTGACATGAATGAGCGGCGGGAATATTTTCTGATGGCAAACGTTCTTTTGCAGCGTTATATCGTCCTTCTGCTGTATCTTCTCTGGGCCAGCCCTGCCAGCATTCAAAAGAAGGAGAGGTCTGCCGTCTTAGGTAAACGGCAGTATCTTCTCCCCTATCAGTATTTGTACTTTTACGCGAAAAAGCTCAGGGACTCTGAAACCGATTATCTTAGGCTTCTGGATTATACCGCCGCTGCTCAGATTTCGCGTTTCCTTCTGCACAGTCTGTCTGCAGACGACTCCACCGAGACGGTTTGCTATTATACTTCACTGGACAATTTTGCATTCATGCTTCCCGACCATTGCACCGACGACCTTGCCGACCGCTGTGCCAAATTGACCATCATGCATTTGTCCTATATGAACGACCCCAACGAGGGCAAAATGCTTCAAAAAGCCCTCTATAAAACCGCAGATGTCCGTTCCGGGAACGAGCGTCTGGACCTCTCCACGCCGTATGTGTTTCTTAAATCCTTCTCACCACATCTGGACTATCTGCCCATGTGGGAAATGTACGGCGGCAAAGCACAGGGCTGCTGTGTTGTGCTGAACTGGAAAGAGAGCCTGTCCGATTCCAAACGCGCTGCTGTGCCGCTCTACCGCGTCTGTTACCTCAACCATGCGAACAATACTTACCGCATCAACGCTCTTGACAATCCCGGCCTGACCAACTTGCCACAGTTCCGGAAGTGGTTTTCCCAGCTTCGACGCATTGCCCGCAAGTCCGGCATTGACCGCACCATTTTCAACCAACTGCTCGGCTCCCTGCTCTATCTGTTCAAGGATTCCAGCTACAGCTACGAGCGGGAACTTCGCATTGTGTATTCCTACAATCAAGCTCCGGAGAATCTGCTCCACACCAATCAGAAGCCGCCCAAGCTTTTTGTTCAGCCAGATTTCCACGTCCAAATCGACGAGCTGATTTTGGGTCCGAAGTTTGAGAACATTGCCGATCATCTTCCCTATTTGCAGGAACAGCTGGATAAGATGGTCGAACCTTATCTGCTTCGCTCTGCGCCCCGCATTTCTCTTTCTAACATCGATTACCGCTGAGGCCTTTTTCAGAACGTGAGCCGCATCTGATACCACGTCACGCCGCCGTGGACCGACTCGGAAACACCTTCGTTGACGAAACCGAACTTCGCGTAGTAGTGGACCAGCCGGTCCTTGCAGGTCAGCACAAGGCCCTTGCGGCCCTGCGCCTTTGCGTCTGCGATAGCGCGTTCGAGCAGCCGGCCAGCAAAGCCCTGCTTCCGATACGCCGGAAGGGTGTTCACCCCGAAGATCATCTGCCATGCCCCGTTTTCGTTGTGAAAGGACGTATCGGCGTACATTTCATCTGTCAGGTCGGGCAGGTCCGTCACCATGCCGTCCACAAAGGAGACAAGCGTTTCCCCGTCGAACAGGAGCCAGAAGTGGTCCCCGTAGGCTCGCAGACGTTCCGCAAGCTCTTCGCGGGTCGCGGCCTCTGCCGCCGGGAAGCACGCGGCTTCCACCGCTGTGAGGGCGTCAAGGTCGCGTGCGGTTGCAGTTCGAAGAATCATTTTTTAGAATTCCTTTCTTTTATCGGTTCAGTAACTTTACGCGGGAAATGTTCCCAGCTAGATCGATCCATGCATCGTAAGGGGAAAGCGTTGTATTCTGATAGCTGTTTTTCAACGCATCCGGCGCTGCAAAGCGTCGCTGCATCATCATATTTCCAAGCAAGATCCGTTCTCGGAACCGGAATCCCGGCAGGACCTCATACCCATTCGCTTCGGCGGAACAGGAAAGCACAAAGTGCACATGACGATTCGAGGTCCGTTGGACATTGAGCCACCGATAAAATCTATCGTAGACACTTTTATCTTTGGCTGCGGCCTTATCGTAAAGCGCTTGCAGATCATCCACAAGCACAACGGTCTCCCTTTCTGCTTCGAGCGAAATATTCTCGATTGATTTCAGGAACACAAAAAGGTTTTCCGGTCCAATATACGTTAAATCGGGTCCGCTTGGCATTGGATTTTGACCCTTTCCATCCAGGAAAAAGACCATACATTCTCTCGGCATCCGTTTCAACTGTCGGAGAATTTGCGAGATGAGGAAGGATTTTCCGCTTCGGTCTGTTCCTTCGATAAAAACGCAATCCATCTCGCGCAGAGAAAGCCCAACAGGCTGCAAGTCTGCATAGTCCAAGCCAAAGAGAATATTGCATCCGCTGCCCACCGCTTTTGCACGGACCTGTTCCAGCGAGAGCACCTCCGGCATGTTCCAGCTTTGCAAGTTCGCGGACACGCCGGACTTGTAGGAATTGGTCGCTTGTCAGGACGAGAAGGTTCTCCTTTCCATCCTTTGACGCAGCCTTTTGGGCCAGAAGCTCGATCAGCCGATAAATTTCAGACGGTGTTTCTGCATAAAGACAGCCCTCTGGGTCGTCGTTCGCCTGTAATATTTTTCTGCACCACGAAAACGACCGCGCAGCTTTCCCGGCATTGAGAATGCAGACCCGAAGGTCCTCTTCACTGTGGAACACGACCGCATTCATGAGGACGCTGTTGAACACTGTTTCTTTCTGCGGACCATTTTCTATCCCATTGCCTGTGAACCACTCCTGCAGCCGAAGAAGCTTCTGGACCTTGATTTGATGGTCTTTCGGCAGCGGGAACTTGTCCACCCTAGCCGATTTCAAGATCATTTTTTGCGTTCCATTTTGGTATGTATAAATGCGTGAAGAGGGTGTATCTTCCTTTGTGCACGGCTCAAGCTGCGGAAAGTCCGCCCGATTTTTCAGCGTTTCCACATCCTCTAGTGGTTTATACTCAAGCGAGACATTTTTGATATCAAAAAAACTCAGCTTTCCATCGCACTTTACAAGGTCGATCGTCGAAACTTCCTCGGCCTCATCAAAAAACACCGCCGCCGCGTTTTGCCCGCTGTGGACAGAACTTTGCAGCACACGGCAGAGCGACCGAAGCTCCGGATATGGAAATGCCATCAGGCAGACACTTTTCCCATGCTGAAGATACCTTCGTGCACTGGAGAAAACAGACTCTCCGATAATTTTCCCGAAGCAGCGCGGGTTTGTCAGCGCATAGACATCCACACACCGCACAAATTCCCGATAGTGCTCTGCCAGCGGCCATTCTTCCGGAAAATCATTTGGGTCTTCCAGCAAGATCATCGCCTCTGGGTCCTGCACCAGCACGTTTCTCACAAACTGAACGAACTCTATCCGATTTCCGTTCACCACGATCGACGGATGGAGCAGATAAAAATCGAATCGCATGAATTCCCCCCTTCCCGTGCTCAGTGATCCATCAACGTTTCAAGGTCCATTTTCTCCAAGTCAACCCCCTCCTCCATCAGTTTTTTCATGCGGGCTTCCACCTGCTTCATCAGCCGCCGCTTGGCTTCTTCCTGCGTTTCCGCATTGGCCCGCTTCGAGCGGCTGGCGGAGTCCAGCAGGTCTTGATAGGCTTCTGGCTGAAACTCAAGATTTTCGCGGTTCTGCATCAGCCGATGCAGACTGGAAAGAAACGCTTTGTCTTCTTCCGGGACCTCGTCTCTGTTCTTTTTGCCATAGAACAACATCACATATTCCATCAACTGACCCAGAAAGGGGTCTTTGCGGTAATTACGGAGCACTAAATTAAAGAATGTGTACACATTCCAATCGGCGTCTTTTTTGCATAGGTCCTTCCGGACTTCCTGCATCATCATCGACAGGATATAGGATTGCTTCACTCCCATCTCTGACGAAACGCCCAAGACCTGTTCCTGCTTCAGAAACAGCGCATTATCATCCAAAACCTGCCGAAACTCATAGCCATCAAGCGGCGGCTGTGTGAACAGCTTTTCAAACACGACCTGATACCGTTCCTTTGGAATTTTCTCCTGATTCTGGAACAGCTGGATATAGGTATCCAGAGTTGGGCGGGATAACCCCAGCCGGTCTGCCAGCTCTCGTTGGGTCATGTGGATGGTTTTTAGATATTCTTTAATTTCCATACGTTGTTGTTTAACTTTCTATCCTTTGTTCGGTTCCACGATCGAGAACAGCCTATGCAGCCCCCAGTTGGTCACACAGCCAATGCCTATTCCGAATGCCATCGCGGTTCCTCCTGTCAGGGCAACGCCAGCCACAGTGAGTCCAGTCAATGCCGCGCCTGTGATTGCCCCGGTCATTCCGCCGATCAGGGTTTCTTTTCCAACGGTGTTCAAATATTCTTTTCCCGTGATTTCCTGATTCAGCAGCAGCCCAAGGTTTGCGACGGCTTCGATTCCACCGCTCAGTACCGCACTCACCGCACCCGATGCTGCAGCACTTTTCACGACCGCACTTTTCTTCAAAACTTCCTTCGAATTTGAGAGGGCTGCATTTGCAACTTCACGTGTTTCCCCGTAACTGATCCCGCCCGCCTTTTGGCCCGTTTCCTTTGCCATCTCGTCGGTAAAAACCAGTGTTTTGCCTTTGTATGCGCCATTCAATTTGTCGATTGCTTTTTTCGCATACTCCTTGAGCTTCGTCGCCTTTAGCTCAAAGACCTCCAGGACCTTTTCTCCCTTTTTGAGGAGCACATCGGAACCCGTCTTGTTCGAACCATCTACCACAGCTTTCGTGAACAGCTTATGGTTCAGGCCCATATTGAGTTTGTCTGCATACATCACCTCAAACGCAAATCCATGCAGCTGCGCCGCCTTTTTTCGGTACAAAGCCGATCTCCAGGCATTCAACGAAACAGACGCCGCCGAATGTCCGACCACAGACGAAAACATGCCGTCCAAGCTTCCCTTGATCGCATCTCTTCCCCAGATGGCCGCCCTCACATAAAATGGGTCATAGCTTCGATCCACCTGTTTCAACGTCTGTGTTGTTTCTTCAAATGACGATGCTGCATCATTTAACCGAACCTTACAACTTGCCAGCCGCTTTGCTGCATCCGTACAGCGAAGGGAGCCAGCAGCATTGCCCGACGTCAGGAAGATCAGATTTGCGCTGTTCAGTGCGCTGATCGCTTCCCCAACGCTGGCCTTCGAAGCATTGAGGTAAAACTTCACTTCATCCGACTCGCTCACGCTAATCATGGTCTTCCCTCCTTCATCACGCTGCCCTCTCAGCGATACAGTCGATTTCTTACGGATGAGATCTCCTGATACAACTGCTCGATCACCTCTTGATAAGCCTCAAAGCTCTGGCCCGAAAACTTCACCTGAAGCTCATTCTTCGCGCGCAGAAGGCTCCGCATGGCCTCGCACAACGCTTCGTCAGCTTCCGCGACCAGCCGTTCAGCTTTTTCCTGTTCGTAGCTCGGATTCACGTCCATGGTATCATCTCTCTTGTTCGATCTGTTTTTGGAAGAACTCAAAAAAGGTTGTGAGCTGACGCTCGTAGTCTTTTTCCGGAAGTTTTTGCACGAGGATCGGACGCTGATCTTTGCTGAGTTCCTGCCGCATTGCTGTCAGCCACACTCGACCGTCGCTGCCCGGAAATGCCGCAAACATCGAAAGCACTCCATCCTCTGGGTCGTCGCTGTCCGGTGCATGAAGTGTTACTCGAAACAAACGGTTCTTTTCCAACGCCCGATGGTAACTCTTCTGGTATTCTTCCGGAAGGTGGTCTGGGTCGAAGCCCTCCGCCTTTTGGTCTGCATCCGTTTTGCCAAGTCCTTTTCCCAGTACTTCATATAGTTTTACCGGCGAACTTTTCGTATCAGAAATCGCAGCCTCCACCAAGCTGTCCTCGTCCTGTCCCAAATGAATGAGCACCAGCATATGACGGTGGTTTGGCAGATAATACAGGCTTAAAACGGACTCCATCTCCTGAACGCGAGGCGCTTCGATGCTGACAGCCACCTTGCTTTCCAGAAAGCTCTGGATCAAAACCTGCCAGTTCGGAGACAGACGAAGTCCCTCGACTTCCGAATCGTAAAAAACATACGCTTCGTCGATCAATTCTTTCAGAACTTTCTCGGTCGGAGAGCGTCTTGTCTGCGGGTTGAACATCTCCAGCAATGCCGCAAGATGCTTCCACTTCAACGTATACGCTTGCTGATACAACAGCTCAAACATCGTGTTCTCCTCCCAGCGAAAAGAATTCCTGTGGTGTGGCTACCGTGTCATATTCCTTTGAAGCAATCATCTTTGCCAGCGGCAGCGAAATTTCTTCTTGAAAAAACCGCTTCAAAAACACGTTCAGCTGTTCCGTGCCGCCTTTCTGCGTCTGTCCAGACCCCGTCCGATAGGAAACGGTAAAGTAAGAACGTTTCAAATGCTTCTCCGGAACGGGCAGCTGTGCGCCGATTTCCTTTTCCGCGCCTTCCTGCCGGATGGCAACGAGATGAATCGGCATCATTCGGAAGCTTTGGCTATCCCACTGTCTGATTTGCGCGATCTGCTGCGCCAATACAGAGCTGAGCAACGCATCTGCATCCATCCCTCGGGCAAAAAATTCTCCGGAAATGCACGGCTCCATAGCAGGGATCGTACAGAAATTTTTCGCACCGATTTTTTCCGTCGTGTTAACGATCAGATTCAGTTTTCCGTGCCGACTCACAAAATAATCGCAGCATTCGCTGAGAAGATTCCGAAATTCCGTCTGCTGTCTTTTCCAGACCTGCTCTGTCGGCACTTCATAATAGAGAAGAATGATCGCCAATGGGTATCTCTGATACATTGCTCCGCTCCATCGACAACGATCCCCTCATCCAAAGATCAGGGGATCGTCACCTTGTTTTATCGTTTATTCCACACTAGAAATCGGCGTCACACCGCCAAACTCAGACGAAACCGACTTAGCGATCTCCTGATCCTGAAACACCAGCTGCGATGCACCCTTTCCGATCGCATCCGCATAGGCATGAAGCAGATTGCCCATAGGCGTCACCACACATCGGTTCATCTGGTTTGCCACATCCAGATAGGCATTTGCCGCGTATCCGTGCCAGAACGTCGTCAGTGTGTTCAGGTCCCTTACAAGCGTGCTCTGAAGCTCCATCAGTTCTGTATAACAAGCATTCAGCGCCTCGATATCCGATTGGATCGTTTCTTCCGGCAGATTGATATGTCCCGTCATCTCTTACTTCCCTCCTTATACACGAAACCGCCAACGAATCTGCCCTGCTTCGCGCTCATCTGCTTCTGTCATCGTCACCTGCGCACGTTTCAACGACGACGCCATTTCCTCCAGAAGCTCCTTCATCTTGATATAGTTTCCCTGATTGCTTTCATTTGCCGCATTGAATGCCGTCTGCGTCTGTGATACAAACGCGGTATTCATTTCGGCGATGATGCTGTTCAGCTTTGTGTAGGTCCTCACCCATGTCTGTGCTTCGCTTTCCAGCCGAACCGCAATGTTATTGGCTTCTTCCGGTCTGTAGATCATCTTTATCCCTCCGATCTTTTGTCTGCCGCTTCGTTCTGTAGCCTCACTATACATCAAAAAGAATCAAGAATCAAGTAAAATTGTAAAAATTAATAGCTTTTTTTACAATTTTGCATCCTTCATAATTTTGAAAGTCAACGATTGTGTCATCTGCCGCTTTCTTTCGACAGACATAAAATTTTGCTGGAAAGATTCAGAGAATTCTCTCTATGAAACTATCACGGCCTGTTTTGTGATGTCATGATGTCAAAAAACCAGAAAGTTTGGAAAGGCTTTTCTTTTTGAAACGCTCTTTTTTGCACTTTTGTTCTTGCGCATGGATTGTTTTTGCAGCGAAAACACTTTCGCTCGATAAATCAAAAATATTTTTCGTTTTCATCGAAGGTTGCATCCAAGTTTTCGCCGTTCTTCACAAAATAAAGGTCATACTTTCTCGTTCAAACTCGTCAAAAAAGAGGATTTTCTCTTGACAAGCCCTATTTCGGCGCGGTAAAACTATATTGGAAAGTTTGAAACTGGTTTGGTAGGAATACACTTCAAAATTGAAATTGTCCGTCCCATAACTTCATTTCGCAAAAGTTCCTGACCGCATCACGACACTAAGGCAAAGGAGAGAGTGCATATGACGATCGCAATTCTCGCACACGATTCCCGCAAAGAACTCGCCCTTCAGTTTTGCACCGCATACAGTGGGATCCTTTCCCGCAACACAGTCATTGCCACCGGGACCACCGGCCGCATGTTGAATCAGACCACCGGCTTGCCGGTCCATTGCTACCTCTCCGGACGGCTGGGCGGCATCCAGCAGATCACCGCCCGCGTCGCCTGTGACGAGGTCGATCTCGTCCTGTTCTTCCGCGACCCGCTCAAGGCAGACAATGGCAATTCTACCGAACAGAACCTGCTTCGTCTGTGCGATATGCACAGCGTACCCATCGCCACCAACATCGCAACGGCCGAAGTGCTGCTGCGCGGACTCGATCAGGGCGACTTGGATTACCGCGAGGGGATGCACCCCGCGGTGGTCGAGCCGCTGGCCGAGCGTCCCCGCGCTGTGTGCTGACATCCGACTCGTTCGTTTTGTGTATAGAGGGAAAGAACAACGCCGCAGAGGTCTTTCGACTTCTGCGGCGTTGCGTTTTTATATAGGATCTATGGCGGAGCTTATTCCAGACCAGCCATCTGCTTGATGGCCTTCATCGCGAAGGTCAGGGTGCGGCCCATGGCCACGCCCGCCATCAGGCAGGGATAGTTGTTGGCGAAGAAGCTGCCGGACATATCGCCGGTGATGTACAGGCCCTCCATGGGCTGGTTGTTGGTGTCCAGAGCCTGACCCTTCTCGTTGATGGCAATGCCCTGTTCGGTGCACAGCAGAGATGCGCCCAGCCAGCAGCCATAGAACGGAGCGGTGCGGATGGCGCTCAGACGATAAGCGGGCTTGCCGAAGTCCTCGTCGTTCTGCTTGTCGTACAGTTCGTTGTAGCGATCGACCGTTGCGAGGAAGGTGGTCTTTGCCTCGCCGGTGAAGCCCAGCTTGTCGGCCAGCTCTTCAATGGTGTCGGCCTTGAAGAAGCAGCCTTCCTTCTCTGCGTTGTCCATCTGGCTCTGGATGTAGTCCGCACCAGCGTTGCGAGTCTGGGCAGAGCAGCCGATGGTGTGGAAGCGCTTTGCATCTTCCAGAATGTTGGCGTCGCAGATCTGTGCATACACACGACCCGGCTGATGCGCCGCTGCATAGACGATATCATTGTAGGGGCTGCTTTCGTTTGCGAAGCGCTCGCCGTTGCGGTTGACCTTCAGGAACGGCTGCGTGCCGGGGTTGTACTGCTTGATCTTGCCCGGGAAAGCCTTGCCGCCAAATGCGTTCTCGCTGTCCACATAGCCGCCGTCCACGCCGGGAGCCACGATGCCGCGGTCAAACAGCATGGGAGCCGCTTCCTTGTCGAGGTTTGCGCCAGCCCAGACAGCGGCACGGATGCCGTAGCCCTTGTCGGACGGAGAGTAAGAGCAAGCGGTGGTCACACTGGTTCCCAGCGGGTCCAGCTGCTCCATCATGTAGGGGTTGCCGGGGAAGCCGCCGCAAGCCAGCAGGACGCCGTCGTTGGCGTTGTAGCGGATGAAGTGGTCGTCCTCGGTGCTCTGGGCAATGATACCGGTGATGCGGCCGGAAGCGTCCTTCTCCAGCTTTGCGAGGCTGGTCTTGAAGTCCACGCTGTAGCCCAGCTCTTCGATGTACTGCTGCAGGGCTTCGTTGCGCTGCAGACCGGAAGCACTCTCGCTGGCGCGGTAGTTGTGCTCCTGAACCGGATAGAGATAATCGGTGTTGTGCTCTGCGTTCTCGGCGGGCCATGCAGCCTCTGCGCCGGAGGTGAACTCGCACTCCCAGCCCAGCTTATCCTCGAGGATGCTGCGCATGAAGTCGTGCATGGCGGCGGACTCGTTGATCCAGGTCTTGACGACGCGCTGGTCGCACTTGCCGGAAGCATAACGGGAGATCTCGCTCAGCAGCTTGGCCTTGTCGGTCGCGGGAACGCCGGCGGCCTTTGCAGCAGCGGAATCGATCGCACCATACCAGTGGCGGGTGTCCTGCACGGCAGCGTTCTGCTCGATGATGCGGAAGTTCAGGCCGTTGGCAGCCGCATAAGCAGCAGCGAACATGCCGCCGTTGCCAGCGCCGACGATGACGATGTCGGTGTCGATCGTCTCGGTGATGGCAGCTTCGTCGATGTCAGGCTCCTTGCCCAGCCAGTCGGTCTCGTCGCCGGTCGGCAGCTGAACACTGGAAACGGTCGCTTCGCCCTTTGCCTGTGCAAAGCAGCTCTTGGCAGCCTTCATGACAGCCTCAGAGGTCACCGTAGAACCGGAAACGCCGTCGATCTCGGCAGAACCGGCAGCCATCAGCTGCTCCTTGAGCTGGTCGGCAGCGGCAGCGCCATAGGAAGCCGTCTCACCGGAGGTATCGACGACAACGTTCGTCACAGCGCTGTCCGAGAAGGTCATGGTGACCTTTACGGTGGAGGAAATGCCCTCAGCCGTGCCCTCGTAAGTGCCGGGGATGTAAGTGCCCGCTACACCGGATGCTGCGGCGCTGGAAGCGGCAGCAGAGGAGGAGCTTGCAGAGTTGCATGCAGCCAGTGCACCAGCGGTGACGCCGGACATGGCAGCAGCAGCAGCGATCTTCAGAAAACCTTTGCGCGAGATCTTGTTCATGGTGGGAGATCCTTTCTTCGTGTTTCTTCTTATCCTTCGTGTTTACCTTCTTCACTCGAATCCGGCTGCATCTTCCTTGCAGCGCACTTCGTTCGATAATAATTTAACACAAAGAACGATTCCTGTCTTTTAAGAATCTTTAAGAATTTTAACCGTTCCTTTGCCGAAAATAGCCGTTTTTGCACTTCGTTTGTCAAATAACAGTCAAATTCCGGTAAAATCAAACGCCCACGCCTTAAGTTTCCTTAAGAAGTGAGCGTTTTTGTTAAACGATTTTTTAGAAGTCAGACTTTTTAAGGTTTCCTCTGACCGTCCGGCCGGAAAATATAGCCCTTTCCCCATACATTTTTCAGGTACACCGGCTTTGCGGGGTCCGGCTCGATCTTACTGCGCAGATTGTGGATGTGCACCTGCACGGTCCGCACATCGCCCAAGCTCTCCTTGCCCCAAATTTTCTGGTACAGCTCATTGGCCGTGAAAAAGGTGTTGGGATAGCGGATGAACAGGCTGAGGATGCGGTATTCCATATCGGCCAGATGGATGCTCTGGCCGTCCTTTTCGACGCAATGGCTGTTCGAATCCAGCGTGAAGGCGGCACAGTGATAGCCGTTGACGCTGGGTTCGGCGGCGTCCATCTGGACCCGGCGGATGTTCGCCATGATGCGGGCCAGCAGGACTTTATGGTTATAGGGCTTGGTCAGAAAATCGTCGCCGCCCAGTTCCAGCGCCCGCACCACGGTATCCGTATCGTCCAGACAGGAGGTGAAGATGATGGGACAGTGATGCCAGCTGCGCAATCGCTGGCACAGTTCCATGCCGTTGGTGTCCGGCAGGAGAATGTCCATCAGGATGACATCGAATTTTTCCCGGGCATGGCTCAGCGCTTCGCCGCCCGTCTCGGCGCAGACCACTTCAAAATTCTGCTGACTTTTCAAAAAGTAGCAGGTCGTATCACGGATCACCGGGTCGTCCTCGACCAGAAGCACACGGATCATCCTTGTTCGCTCTCCCCTTTTTTCCGAAAATTTGATATACTAGCTTTAGTATACCTTATTTTCGATTCCTGCACAACCGTTTCGACGGAAGTTCTGGGGCTTTCAGGAGGAAATCATGACGTTCAAAAAAACACTTCTTTCGTTTTGTGCCGTTGCTCTGGCGCTGGGCATCGCGCTGGCGGGCATCTGGTACAACTGCCAGCATCTTGCACTCCAAAACGGCGGCGTGCTGACTGCTGAGGCGGCCTCGTCCGGTGTGTTCCTGACCGGCTGGGAGGAGACTTCCCCCGGCAGATGGAAGTTCTCCTTCACCGCCGCACCGGAAGTCGGCGAACTGATCCTCTATCAGGCAAACAGCGCCGGGTTCCTTGCCGAGGAGCCACTCACCTCCCGGGACGACTCCAACGAGCTTTACGACCTTTCTCCCACCGCCGGTGGGACCATCACCCTTTGGGTCAACAGCTCCCGCACCCCGCAAAGCTGGGTCGTCAGCCGCCCGGTGGCCATGCGCGGCTTCCATTTCCGCACGACCCTGCAATGGATGGCGCTGACCGCGTTTTTCACCATCGCGGCGGTGGTCCTTGCGCTTTACTATTATAAGCACCAGCGGGAGCTTGGCTATTTTCTGCTCTATCTCGCGGTGTTGATGGTCTGGGGCTTTTTTGTGTTCGTCTCGCCGCTGCACCGGGACGGCTGGCTCGGCCTGTTGATGCGGGTCTTTTTCTCTCTGACGGTCCTTGCCCCCATCTGGCTGTGTTCGGCCCTGACCGGCGTCGGCCCCAAGACCCAGCATCAAAAGCTTCTTTCCGTTGGGCTGACCATCGCCTATCTGCTGCTGACCCTCAATCCCCTGCCAAGGGTGCGGGCAGTCGGCCTGTTCAGCGGCATGATCTACTGCATGGGGCTGCTCCTCGCTGCCTATCTGGGCGGTTCGAACTCCGCCCTGCTTTTGCTGTTTCCCTGCACGGTAACGGTCGGCTTGCGGGTGTGGGTCATCCTGCCGGGAATGGACGTCCCGTTTTTCCCGGAATCTTATTGGTTCTATCTGCTCCGCTGCGCCCGCATTTACGATGTGCCCTTCACGCTCGGATGCATGACCTTCGTCTGCCGCCGATTCGCGCTGCAGTTCGACCGCACCGAACAGCTGGCTCAGGAGCTGGACCAGCGAGTCATCGAGCGGACCCGCGCCCTGACCGAAGAGACTGAAGCCCGCAAGAGCATGATGCTGAACATCTTCCACGACCTGCGCAGTCCCCTGTTTGCCGTTTCGAGCGGGCTGGACACCCTCGAAGCAGCTCCCGAAGCCCTTCCGGCGCTGCTGCCCGCCCTTCAGCAGCGGATCGAATTTCTGCGGCGTCTGACCGAGGACCTCTTCCTTGCCGCCAAACTGGAACAGAAGCAGGTCATGCTCAACGAAGACCGCGTTTCTCTGAGCGAAGCCGCCATGGCGGTCTGCGAGAGCTGCCAAAGCGAGGCCGAAGCAAAAGGCGTCCAGTTCACCACCTCGTTCGAAGCCGAACTGCCTGTCTGGGGCGACCAGATGCGGCTGCAGCAGATCTTGCAGAACCTTTTGACCAACGCCATCCACTACACCCCCGCCGGGGGCTGCATCACCCTGCGAAGCTTCACCGAAGGGACATCCGCCCTTGTCAGCGTGCAGGACACCGGCTGCGGCATCGCCCCCGAAGATCAGACCGCTGTGTTCGACCGCTACTTCCACACCACCGCCAACACCAAGCACGATTCCACCGGGCTGGGCCTGACCATCGCGCAGGAGCTGGCCCATCTACACCACGGCGAGATCCTGCTGGAAAGCGAGGTCGGCAAAGGCAGCTGCTTCACCCTGAAGCTCCCGCTCCTCTCCGATGACGATTCCGAAAGCTGATCTTCCCCCAGCGCAAACAAAGCCGCCCACGACCGTTTTACCAGTCGTGGGCGGCTTTTCAAATCTTAGGGATCAATGGTTTTGAGATCAGACCTCGGTGTTGAAGTAACGCTTCAGCAGACCCTCGAAGCCGCGGCCGTGGCGGGCCTCGTCCTTTGCCATCTCATGAACGGTGTCGTGGATGGCGTCGAGGTTCAGAGCCTTTGCCTTCTTGGCAAGGTCCATCTTGCCGGCGCATGCGCCGCACTCGGCCTCAGCACGCATCATCAGGTTCTTCTTGGTGCTGTCGGTGACGACCTCACCCAGCAGCTCTGCGAAACGGGAAGCGTGATCTGCTTCCTCGTAAGCATAACGCTTGTAAGCCTCTGCGATCTCGGGGTAGCCCTCGCGCTCAGCCACACGAGCCATGGCCAGATACATACCGACCTCGCTGCACTCACCCTCGAAGTTTGCGCGCAGACCATCGACGATCTCCTGAGGAACGCCCTCAGCCTTGCCGATGCCGACGACATGCTCGGTCACATAGGTGTTGCCGGTCTTTTCCACGAATGCGGAGGCGGGAGCCTTGCAGACGGGGCACTGTTCCGGGATGGAACCTTCAGCGATATAGCCACAAACGGTGCAGACATACTTTTTCATAACATAGACCTCCATAATTTTCTCAGTTATTCTCTTGGCAGCCTCTGGTACAGGCGGCCTTGGTTTCTGGGTCCATTATAGCAATGATTCCTAGGTTAGTCAAGGATAATTTTAAGAATTATTCCTATTTAACAGTTTGTTTACACCTGCAGGTTGCCGCTGGCCGGAGCGTCTGCGCCGTCGGCTGCATCGAACTCATAATCGTTGCCGGGGAGGATGGCGTTCAGCAGGATGCCGACGATGGCAGCGATGGCCAGACCGGACAGGTTGATGGACACGCTGCCCACCATAAAGGTCAGGCCGCCCACCGAGTTGAAGCCCAGCGCAGACACCAGAATAACGGCGGCAACGATCAGGTTGCGGCTGTTGGTGAAGTCCACGCGGTTCTCGACCACGTTGCGGACACCGATGGCGGAGATCATACCGTACAGCACGAAGCTGATGCCGCCGATGATGCCGGTGGGGATGGTGTTGATGACCGCCTCAAACTTGGGGCTGAAGCTCAGGATGATGGCCATCACCGCAGCAATGCGAATGACCAGCGGGTCATAGATGCGGCTCAGAGCCAGAACGCCGGTGTTCTCGCCGTAGGTCGTGTTGGCCGGACCGCCCAGCAGACCCGCCATAGCCGTTGCCAGACCGTCACCCATCAGAGTGCGGTTCAGGCCCGGGTCGTTGATATAGTTGTGACCGACGGTCGCGCTGATGGCGGCGATATCGCCGACGTGCTCCATCATCGTGGCCAGTGCGATGGGCAGGATGGTGAAGAGGGCGCTGATGAACTCCGGGCTACCGTCAATGGCGAACAGACCCATGGCGTCCTTGTGCAGGGGGATGCCGAACCAGTCGGCAGCAGCAATGGCCTGAAAATCGACCGCACCGGTCACGAGGGCCACCGCGTAGGAGACCAACACGCCGATGAGGATGGGCAGGATCTTGACCATGCCCTTGCCCCAGATGTTGCAGACGATGACCGTGCCCAGCGCCACAAAGGCCAGCAGCCAGTTGGATTCACAGTTGGTGATGGCAGAAGGAGCCAGGATCAGGCCGATGGAGATGATGATGGGGCCGGTGACCACCGGCGGGAAGAACTTCATGATGCGGCGGATGCCGAAGGTGGAGATCAGGAAGCTGACCACCAGATACAGCACGCCGGAGAAGGCCACGCCTGCACAGGCGTAAGGCAGCATCTTGGTGTTGGCGACGGTCAGGTTGCCGTTGGCGTCTGCCAGCATGGGGGCCACGATGGAAAAGCCGCCCAGATAGGCGAAGGACGAGCCGAGGAAGGCCGGGACCTTGCCCTTGGTCATCAGATGGAACAGCAGCGTGCCCAGACCCGCACACAGCAGGGTGGTGGAAACGCTCAGACCCGTCAGCAGCGGGACCAGAACCGTTGCACCGAACATGGCGAACATGTGCTGCACGCCGAGGATCAGCATCCGGCCCGTGCCAAGCTGGCGCGCGTCGTAAATGCCCTTGGAGTAGTCGATCTTTTCACTCATAAAAGAATCCTCCTTTGGTATCATGCCCAAAAAAAGAGGCATTGCCGCACAAAAGCGACAGTGCCTCAAAATTCAGGACGAAAATGAAATCGAAACGGAAAAGCAGACAGCGTGCTCCGCAACGTCGAACGACTCATTCTGCTCTCCCCTTCCTCTCGAACTTTATAAAGTATACCAGAAACCGCCCATTTTCGCAACCAGTTTTTCATTTTTGGGCAGACTCGCCAAATCTGCTTTCTTTTTTCAGGGTTTCCCTGCCCTGCGGCACTTTTTGCCGCCGCATCTTGAAATCCGGCCGATGGCGCACTATAATAGTACCGATTCTATGGATTGTCATACTGGAAGGAGATTTATGGTCTATCTGGATTATTCTGCCAACACGCCGGTCGATCCCCGGGTGCTGGAACGCTTCTGCGAGGTCGAACGCCGGTGCATCGGCAACGCAAACTCTCATCATCAGGCCGGAACTGCCGCCAAGGCAGAGATCGACGCGGCCACCATCCGCATCGCGGAGCTGCTCGGCGTGCAGCCCGCAGAGATCATCTATACGTCCGGCGCCAGCGAGTCCAACAACTTTGCGCTCAAGGGGCTGGCGCGGCTCTCCCGCCATGTGGGCAAGCATATCATCTCGACCCCGCTGGAACATTCGTCGGTCAGCGGGACGTTGACCGCTCTGCAGGAGCAGGGCTATGAGATCGACCTGCTGGACATCAAGCGGGACGGGACCATCGATCTCGACCATCTGCGGGAGCTGCTCCGTCCAGACACCATCGCTGTAGCGGTCACCCTCGTGGACAGCGAGCTGGGCGTGGTCCAGCCGGTGCACGAGATCGCCGAAATTTTGAAGGCCTACCCCAACTGCCATCTGCATGTGGACGCCACACAGGCCGTGGGCAAACTTCCTGTCTCATTTGAGGGCGTGGACACCATGAGCCTGACGGCTCACAAATTCTACGGCCTGAACGGCATCGGGCTTCTGCTCAAGCGGCGGAATCTGGCTTTGGAACCGCTCATCCACGGCGGTGAGAGCACAACCATCTACCGCAGCGGCACGCCGACTGTCGCGCTGGCGTCTTCCCTCGCCTGTGCGCTGGAACTGGCCATTCAGGAGCTTCCGGAGCGCTCTGCACACGTCCAGAAACTGAACGCAAAACTTCGCGAAGCCCTCAGCCGCCATCCGGAAGTCCGTATCAACAGCCCGGAAAACGCCATCCCCCACATCCTGAACCTGAGCGTTCAGAACGTGAAAGGCACGGTCTTTCAGCGGGAGCTGGACGCGCAAGGCGTCTGCGTCTCGGTCAAGTCGGCGTGTTCCTCGGACGGTCTGCCGTCCCGCGCTGTGTTCGCGGTCAGCCGCGACCGCCGCAATGCGCTTTCGTCGTGGCGCATCAGCCTGAGCCACTTGACCACCGAAGAAGAGATTCAGGAATTTTTACAGGCATTTGATGTCTGCTGCCGTCAGCTGACCTCGGTGCATTGAACCAAGCCAAGGAGAATTTATGAAGCGAGAACTCGAACCCTATCAGATGATCGAACGCAGCATCATCAAAAAATACCGAAAAGAACTCTGGACCCCCTTCATCGTGGCCGTCAAGCGGTACGAGCTGATCCAAGCCGGGGACAAGATCGCCGTCTGCATCTCGGGCGGCAAGGACTCCATGCTGATGGCCAAGCTGATGCAGGAGCTGCAAAAGCACAGCGATGTTCCCTTTGAACTGGTCTTTCTCGTAATGGACCCCGGCTACAATGAGATCAACCGCCAGAAGATCGAGTCCAACGCCGAACTGCTGCACATCCCGGTGACCATCTTCGAGAGCAACATCTTCTCGGTGGCAAACAACACCGACAAGAACCCCTGTTACCTCTGCGCCCGGATGCGCCGCGGTCACCTGTACAGCAAGGCCAAGGAACTGGGCTGCAATAAAATCGCGCTGGGCCACCACTTCAACGACGTCATCGAGACGACCGTGATGAGCATGTTCTACGGCTCCCAGCTGCAGGCCATGCCGCCCAAACTGCACAGCACCAGCTTCCCCGGCATGACCCTCATCCGCCCGATGTACTGCATCCGCGAAGAGGACATCCTCGCATGGAAGCGCTACAACGACCTTGAGTTCATCCAGTGCGCCTGCCGTTTCACCGAAAACTGCACCATGTGCGACAATGGCGGCGGCGGTTCCAAGCGGCAGGAAACGAAAATTCTGCTCCGCCGTCTCAAGCGCGACAATCCCAACATCGAAAACAGCATCTTCCGCAGCATCCACGCGGTCGCGCTCGACACGATGCCGGGTTATAAATCCGAGGGCGTTGAGCACAGCTTCTTGGAGCGGTTCAATGCGATGGAAGCTGATGAAAAAGCAGAAGATTGAGTGTGTCCGCTCTATAGGATCATCTCTACCCTGCTGGAAATTTTGAAATCATTGGTGCAGACGCCTAACAAAAAAGAGAGTCGATTCCAAACCGAATCAACTCTCTCTTTTTTATGCCGCCGACGGGGGTCGAACCCGTACTCTGTCTCCAGAAAGGGATTTTAAGTCCGCGCAGCAGCGCAAGATTCCAAAAATCCAATTTCTCGTCGTTTGTACGTTGTATTTTTTACTCTGTGTGGGATTTTTGCCCAGTGAACGAGCGGGATTTCTCTGTTTTGTGTTCGTACATTGGTATCATATCACAGTCGCAAAATTTCGTCAAACGATTATCTGTTGTTAAAGTGAACTTTTCAAACCCAAGGCAGTATCGCCCATCCCGGCGGTGCTGCTTTTTTAGTTTAACTTTTTAATATTTTCCGCCATATTATCAACATATAGTTGTTCTTTTTGAATTCAAAAGTTTACTTTTTATAGTTAAAAGCAGAATTTACATTTGAAATTAACAACGAAATGTGGTATAATAAAATCAAAGAAAGGCCGTATCAGGCCGTCATACTAACAGAAAACACAGGAGGAATTATACTATGAGCACAAATGTACAAACACCCCGCGATATCATCGTTATCTACTCGCCACGCATGGCTGGATACCTGATGTTGAGGGGCTTTTATCTTGTCGGCGTCCAACCAAATCTCAAGCGACCGGGTAAAAACTGCTTCTCGTTCTTCGCTTCTCAGATGCTCAAGGAAGCCATGGAAGACTATCTGAACCACAAAGAAGAGCTGGAAAAGCTCTAATCGGAGGTGGACAGATGAGTAATGAGACAATGACTGCCGCACTGGTTCCCGCTATGGCATCACAGGAAACCCAGCAACCCGCCGGGATGACCTATGTATCTGATATCATTGGAGAAGCCTATAAGGGGTGGGAGAATGGTCGTGTGATATTTGACTGTGGTACGGGACGCGGCAAAAATGAATTTATCATCCGAAAGCTGGCAGACTATGCAATCGACCGAATGTCAGAAGGCGATACCAACCATAAAATCCTCTATCTCTGCCCGTTGAATGCGCTCTATGCTGATATGATGAACCGGCGGCGTGAAGCAGTTGTGGCGACATTTGGCGAAGAGATGGCCGATGAATGGGATGTGTATGAAGATGTTTTGGAGATTCAGACCTACCAGCACATCGAAACTCTCCGCAGGAATAACCCGGCGGCATTGGAAAAGTATATGGCACAGTTCAAGGTGATTGTCGCTGATGAATGCCACTACTTCACTGATTTTTCGTCCTACAACATCAATACCTGTCTATCGCTGGAAGTGTTGCAGAGTGCCGAAGCTGACCATGTAGTTATCTATATGAGCGCAACAGGCGAACAGACGTACAAACTGCTGGATGATGCTTCAAAGACGCCAGAAAACCGCATCTATAAGTTGGCGCAGGATTACAGACATATCAAGCAGAAATACTTCTATGCGAGAGAAAATCTGGTCATGATGCTAAAAAATCTCCCGCCCGATGAAAAAGCCGTTATCTTCGTATCGTCTGGGGAAGATTTGCTCAAGATGAAGAAGATATTCGGAGATGAAGCCGCGTATTACTGCTCCGAGAATAATCCAAGGTTCGGCAGTCAGTTCGACAGGCTGACCGACTGCATCGAAAACAGACAGCTCAAAAAGCGATTTCTGTTCACAACAAAGGCATTTGGTGTGGGTGTCGAAATCAAAGACCGCACAGTGAAGCACCTCTATATCGACCAATGGAAGCCGATTGATATCATCCAGTCCGTAGGTCGAAAGCGTCCACTTGATGCCGACGACACTTGTACTGTCTATTTCCGTGACTGGGATGCCGACTGGTATCACGGCGGATTGAAGAAGTTCAAGGCCATCGTCGAAGAAGAGCTGAAGCCTGTGTTGGCCTATCTCGCAGGGCCAGAAACATTCGAGAAATACCGAAACAGTGGGACACCTGATAGCATCAACCAGAAAATCGAGAAGAGCAAAATCATGAAATTCGACAATGCAAAAGGCGAATACCGCGTGAATCCGCTTGGCGTCCGACAATTAAAACAAGAAATGGAGATGTTAGAACAAATGATGAACGCTGATGATAGCTACAAGAAATACTTTGCGAGCTATGTGCCAGAGCTGATAAAGGGCGTACAGCAATATCGAGTCGATGTGTTAGTAGACTGGATAAAAACGCATCTGAACCAGCCAATGCCAAAAGAAGAGATGTATGCAGATATCATGCTCTCGAAAGTATTCATAGAGTACAAAGGTCGTCCAATGGGACAAGAATTATTAAATCGTAAACTTCAAATCTATGGCGTCAAAATTATTAGTGTCAAAAATCGAAAACGTGGAAACGACTATCAGAAAACATTCTGGGAGTTAGTCCGAATTGACACGGGTTGCGTCTAAAATTGTACTCACTTATATATAGAATTGGTACAAAAATAGACGCAAATATTCTCGTACGAATGACACCATAGAGAAACAAGAACAGAAAAAATCCATTCTCGACACCGATCATTTGTGAATACTTTGATATCGAGTCTACGAGATATTAAAGCATTTACAAAAAAACAGGAAAGATAAAGAGGGGGTGGGAGAAAAAGGAGACCCACCATGGATTCTATCAGAGCGAACCTGTTGAAGAATTGACGTAAAGCAGTTAAAAAGTGATTGATTCTGTATTGGTCACGCAAAAATGTGCAAAAGTAGGGGGATTATCGCACAGACAAGAAAAGCACGATGATTCGTCGATTCTCAGCTTGTTGCGAAAATGCGATACTGTGTCGATTACTGATATTTTAGTAAGCGTCTGCCCGGCGGATGGCGTCACAAACCGTTGCCCCCATCTAGATTGACACGATTAAAAAGTGCACTTCAATCAAAATGTAACGTGCTATCGTCGACTGATATAAGGCCGTCTACACCGTGGACACCGTTTCGTGGCACAATTTTCAGCCGCCAAGTTTACATACGGATATTTCCGCAACTATTTTCGTGGGTGGATTTTTACGCCGTCCAAGAGGGAGTTGGGCAGAGCGACACCCATGCAACATATAACAGAATGATATAGGTTCAAAGTTTCAACCCTCAAATTGAGGGTCGGTGAACCGTTACCATAATGGTTACCGTTGGAAAAGCTCAGTAATCAAAATGAGTACTGAGGTCGATAGTTCAGCAATGATACGACAAACGAACATTAGTCAAATTGGGAAAAACTCAGTGGTCAAAATAAGTACGGTTGAAAAAGCTCGACCGTTGTTTTGACGGGTCAGGTCACCACTCAAAATGATGTCTCCTTTGTAATCGACAGATTTCCATGACGCCACGCAAACCATAACATACAACTTCGCGTTCTACCGTTCTTTTACCCTCAACTTGGCTCATTTTGAGCTGAGTTGAAAGTGGGTCAAGACGGTCTGCGTTGCGTGTGGTTTCCGACCTCAAGTGTCAAATTGACATTCGAGCTCAAAGGGTCAAACCCGGCGGCTTGCCGACCTAAGTCCTCATTTTGAGGACACAGCTCAACGGGTCACAGCGGAATTTTCGGCACTGATAGAATCGCCATATGCAATCCGTACCAAACGGTACGCACCTACAACGGCCTAAGTTCGGATGATGTCGGTCAAACTGACTCCATCAAGAAGGGGGTCCCCAATTTTGGGGGAGATGTAGACGGTGCTCAAAAATGTTCTCCGTGCCCACAAATGGGTATGTCGAAAACTTCGCAGACCCCCACGTTCTACAAAACCGAGTACATTCTCCCACAAGTGGTCGAATTTCATAATCAAGCCACCATTCCGCCGGGATGCTCTTCCTGCCGGGATTCCATATAAAAACCAACGTATAAAAGAGAAATGCAATGACAAAAACAAACAACATTAAGCTACACATCCACCGCCTGTCCTTCGAGATGACCCGCCAGTGCAATCTTGCCTGTGCCCACTGTGCGCGTGGTGAAGCCCAGAACGCCGTTATCAAGCGGGAATACATCGACCGTGTCCTTGACCAAATCGACTATGTGCATCACCTGACACTGACCGGCGGCGAACCTTCCCTGCATCCAGACCTGATAGAATATGTTGTAGATGGTATCATCAAGCGCGGGATTCGTGTTCGCTTCTTCGATATAACCATCAACGGAACCGTTTGTGACATGCGTATCGCGGCGGCACTGGATAAAATCGCTGACTGGTGCGGACGCTGGCAAGTATATGTAGACCACTTGGAGATTGATGGAGTCCCCGACAAGAGCGATGGCGTGGCAAGTCTGAGAATCAGCAACGACATATTCCACCGCGCGTTCGACCTCTGCAAGCCGGAAGAGACGTTGGAATTTTACCAGAAAGCATGTAAGTCTGACCGTGTTATCTTCTCCATGAATGACTTAGGGTCGAAAAAATCAAAGGACGACGAAACCTTTGCCCTTCGCAAGACTGGACGGGGAGCCATCTGACCGAAGAACAACTTAAGCAGACGGGTGCTTCGCTTTGGTCAATAAGCTGTCCCTATCGCCGCTTTGATGTAATGCAGGAAGGTGTAATGGCCGCACAACATTATCGCCCGGACGGAACCAAGGAACTGGACCCACCGCACACAAAATGGATTGATATAAGCATCGACATCACAACAGACGGAAAGTTTCTGAAATCGAGCTTCTGCTCCTATGAAGAAACCGATGCGCTGGCAAAGGATAGTATCATGGTATACAGTCTGTATGAGTGTATACGCCGATGGAATGCCCGGTATCCGCTCTATGAGGAAGAATCAAAGGAACTGTATCGTGTTCCCATGACCTATGTTGCAAACGGGATGGTAGATAATGCGGGCGTGATTGCCGCCAAGCAAATGACCTTCGGCCTGATTGAAATGCGCCAACAGATACAGAAAACTGCACCCCAACTCCCCTTCTCTGTGATAGCAGATGCGACCTATGAACCATACAAGAAGGCCATCACCGGCCAGCCAGAGGATGAAGTGTGGAAGAGCAAGCGGGAAGCACAAAGAAAGTTGGATAGTGCACTCTTGGCGACTGCATTCATACCCAAGCCAAAAGAGCCGCGTACCTATGACGAGATGATGGATTACTTGGAAAAATATTAAAAGTGCACTTATAACCCGGCGGAACAGAACAGCATAGTATAAAAACAGCCCTGCTACTCTTGATTGAGCGGCGGGGCTGTTGCATTGAGGTGGTGCTTGTGCTTCTCTGCAACTTATCACTATGGGGCCTAGGGTCTGTTTCCTACGCCCCCAAATGCGAACGCATTGCTTGAAGCGACGTTGGGGTTGGTTATTAAATTAGGGCGGTTTTGCGTCATGCCCCGGGACGGTGAAGCATCAAGGTTCTTCGATTTCGACTCGAATAACGGTCTGATTTTCGCCATAGTTTAATTTCATAGCGTATAAAGTTAAATCACGGAACTCTTCTGCCTCTTTTTTCGTAGCAAAGTCATTCTCTGTCAAAATTTTTGGTTCGTCTCCAAAACAGCTAATGGTTTTTACTACGAATTTATTTTCAGCCATAAATCTACCTCCTATGCTGGAATGGAAGGTCAATCCTCCCACGGCTCTTTCTTTTTCTTCGGAATTGGAATGTTGTATTTTTTAGCGTTTTCTTCAAAAGCTCTATGCCGTTCGGCTTGCTGATCACGTTCTAGTTTTTGCCGGTGAGCGCTTGCTTTTTCCTCTTGAAGCTCATTGAATTTGGCGGCTTTGTATTCACGATATTCCCACCAAGGCATCCAATCAGGGTAGAGCCATTCCGGATATAACTGCTTAATTTGTGGCGTATTGGTTCCGGTGTAGTGCTTGTTAGCCATGTTGCCCCTCCTGCGCCCTTGAACAATAGAGCCTTTTCGAAAAGATATTTTATGTGATTACTTTTTCTTTTTAGAAACTTGGATGCCCTGTTTTTTGGCATTTTTGACAAAGGCATTGTGGCGTTCTTCTTTCCGGTCGGCTTCGTCACGTTCTGCACACGCAGTCTCTACACGCTTTTTCTGGTATTCACGGTACTGTTGCGCGGGCATCCAGCCGGGGTTTCGCCAAAGATGCTTATTAACTGGCGGCGTTTCCGATGGCGGATATTTCTTGCTTTCCATGATATGAATCCGTCCCTCACCGCAGCTTTCTCATCCATTCTCTTGAAGTCTGATTCTGCCGCTCATAGAATGTAACACCTGTCACATCGTTTACGACCACATCATCATATGGAATGCCCTTTTCATTCAGATGAGCGATGAACCAACGCTTTTTGCAATAGCAATATGGGATTTTATAGGGATTTCCATAAGCGCTCGCAGGTTTATCGCAAGCGTTGTATGTTTTACCACAAATATCCCACCATTCTCTACGAACACGCTCGCGCATTTTGAGCACATCAGGTGTACCGTGATATCCATGTGCTTCACCGAACTCATAATCAGCTTTCTTTCGGCTCGCGCTCTGCCCAGCACTCACAGCACCAGATGCACCCAGCCCAAGCAACCCTAAAACGAACGATACAGCTCCACTCATAGTGTTTTCCTCCTGATGATATGTATTTTGAAAAAAATGGATTGTACTAATGTCTAACAAATTCTCTGATTTTCTGTTCTGAAGTTACCACTCTTTTATCAAAATGTCAAGTAATAGAGCCCAAATGATAAAGACTAGCCCAGAAAGGCGGTTATACTTGACATAAAAGGGGGCGGTAATATGACAGCAGACCGTATCAAAGCTTTGCGAGAAGCTCGTGGATGGACACAGGCCGAACTTGCACGCAGAATGAATATGACACGAAACGGCATCAACTCATGGGAACAGGGGCTTTCTATGCCGTCGCCGCCCAGTCTGGTTGACCTTGCACGGTTGTTTTCCGTATCGACGGACTACCTGCTTGGCGTAGAAAATTACAGCGCCGTCAATGTGACCGGTCTGAACGAGGAAGATGTTGCACTTCTGGCTCAGTTGGCCGATAGATTGAGAGAAAATCACTGAACTTTCAAATCATAACAGGGTATCCGGACATGCTGAGTTAAAGCTCAAAAATCTCGGTCGTGATTCTGGTTTGGTTTTCACCCAAAAGTTTACCATAAGCACGGTCAGAAATCCGTTTGAACTCTTCAGCTTCTTCTTTTGATGCTAAATAATCTTGCCCGATAACAGAATCTCCATTATCATGGTCGATAATTTGCACCAAAATTTTATTTTCGGCCATAAATCTACCTCCTATTAACCAAACAGTGCACAAAGGATGTTGGCCAGTACATAAAGTCCCAGCCCACCAGCAATCAGAAGGCAGAATGCTTCACCAGAGCCTTTTCCACCTCCGTTGCTCATCATGTTGTACATCATATAATGGTCAAACCAATCGTGTCCACATTTACGACTCATAAGAACTCCTCCTGTCTTATCGTGTGTTTCTTTGGACTGACTGAAGAATATCACACTTAAGGTCCAACTAATCGGATTTACAAGTGAATTTTTAAGAATTTTCCGCTTTTTGTGCTGACAAATACTCCCGAATCATCCGTTCCAGTGTCGGGCGGGTGACGTGCAGAGCTTCGGCCAGCTGACCTTTATTCAGTTCCCGGCGGGTGTACCGGGCATACAGCACAGCAAAGTTATCGGGCAGGGCAACCTTCTTGCGCCCCTTATAGACCCCGTTCCGCTTGGCGATGGCGATTCCTTCCCGCTGACGGTCCAACAGATTTTGTCGCTCGAACTCATTGATGGCTGCAATCATGGTCAGCATCAGTTTTCCGGTAGGGGTTCCGGTATCAAGGTTCTCTTTATTGCTGACCAGATGTACGCCCTTGGCCTGTAACCGCTCCACGATTTCGAGCAAGTCTTTCGTGCTGCGGGCCAGACGGCTGAAGTCATGGATATAGACGGTATCGCCCTCACGCACATAGTCGAGCATGGCTTGGAGCTGGGGCCTGTCCATACTCTTGCCGCTGATTTTTTCGGTGAACCACTTTTCGATGTTGTGCTTCTTGAGCGCTTCGATTTGGCGGGCTTCGTTCTGCTCTTCGGTGCTGACGCGGACATATGCGACCTTCATAAGATGTACCTCACTGATAAAATAGGGTCAGAGATGAGAGAAATCTTTGAAAAGAAAGCCAAAACCGACCCTAAATTGCAACGGACAGGATAAAATCGGGATGATAGATAGAGTACACTCTAATTAACACGCGGTATCTGCCAGCCCCAACAGGTAATCGACGGACACTTGATAGAACCGTGCCAGATGCACAAGTCGGGGAATCTCTGGAAGCTTGTCGTGTTCCCAAGCGTAAACTGCCCGCCGGGAGACGCCCATTTCTCTGGCGATATCGCTTTTGGTGTAGCCCTGCAATATGCGAAGTTTCCTCAAGCGGTCAGAAGTAACGTTCATGTGGTTTTCTCCTTTGATAAATCTGCGCTGCTCTCACTCACGCGGCTTTCTCTGTTTTTACAAGTGTACTTTTAGAAAACGTCAAGGGTGATGGTTCCGCCCTCTTTGGTGCTGATTTCGTACTCGACGGTGTGAATGTCGGGGAATACCAGCTTCTCGATGCCCAAAATGCTGGAAAGCGGAACAGAAAGCGTTGTACTTCCGGCCATGAGATGCAGTTCTGTCTTGTCCCGGCGGGTATGCAGTTGGACGTCTTGGAAAGCGATGTCTGCCCCGGTAAAGATGGCGCAAACGCTGGCCGTGCACTTAAACGTCTCCCTTACAAAGGTGTCGATGGGAATTTTATAATCTGTCATAGTAAACCTCCTATAAAAGAGCGGCACTACTCTCACTCGTGCCCTTGATCTCTGCCTTTCTGTGATTTAGTCGGCTTTTACGAACGTCTCCATGCAGTCAGCACAGATAACGCGAACGTCCTTGGTGCTCCGGATGATGGTTCCACACTTGGGGCATATCCACCGCCGGGTACTGCTCTTGGCCTTGGGCGGCTTGGGTGCACCTGTCTGACTGCTTCCCGGTGCTTTACTGCCCGCGCCTGTGCCGAACATATCAGCCCACGCCAGACGCTCGCCCATCTGGATATCTTGCCAGCCCATAAAGATGATGAAGTCCAGCAGTTCTTCGGAAGGGCTTGTGATGGTCCAGCCGTATTTCTCGTGATGCTGTACGACCAGACCGTGAGCTTCGGCCTGTTCCTTGAAGCGCTTGTTGTGATAGACGCCATTGTTGGACGTGTCCTTGATTTGGTTCTCAAGGTTGTACTCGTGCACCATCTCGTGAAGGAGCGTTGCGGCGGTCTCTTCAATGGGACGGTCGAGCGTGGCTGACGAGATATTGATTTCGTATTTGCTTTCCTGTCCGGCCTTCCAAACCTTCGAACAAGTGATATGGCCATAGGCGGACGGGGTTTTCTTGAGGGATATGATTGGTTCGGGAAGTTTGCCCTCAAAGTAATGCTTGTTCAGCTCACGGAACATCTTTTCCAGCTGTCCAGCGGCACGGGACGTTTTTACAGTCTGCTTCATGGCTTGTACCTCTCTCTGATGTGTTATTGAAAAATACCGGGACAGATGTTATAATGATTCCATCCCGGCGGACGGGTCTTTTTAGTGGTGGTGCATTAGGAGATAGTCAGTCGGGTTCCGGTCACGGTCTTGCTGTATTCGCTGTACAGGTCGGGGGCAACCGCCTTGATGGCCTTACTGTCAAGCCGTGTGCTGGAAAAATCGGACAGGCGGACTTTGTGGCAGCCGACTTCGAGATAGTTGGTGGAGCGCTCTGCAAGGGCTTCCCGAATCTGCGCCTTTAAGACTTCCTGTTCGGCCTGTGCCGTCTCAATCAGTTGGGCGGCTTCTTTGTACTGTTCAACGAGAACCAATAATGCGTCAATGCTCATGTGTGTACCTCTCTGTATGTGTTGTTGGTGTTCGTGTGGTGGGAAGTGGTGTTCCCGACGACAAGATGATAGCATAGAATAGCAAGCATGTAAATCCGCATACTGCACAAAGTTATATGCAAGCATAGTATAGGAAGCATACAATGTGCACAAACCGGACTTTTCGCTTATAATAGGTGTATAGGAGAAAACAATGGCATCAGATGCACAGCGTAAGGCGAACGCAAAATATCTCGCAAGCAAAAAAACCTTGACCATCCGAATCGACCATGATGAAGCCGACGAAATTTCGGAAGCAGCCGAAAAAGAAGGTCAAAGTGTACAGGCATATTTTCTACAAGCAGTTCGGGATAGACTGGATAAAAAAACTACCTCAGGCGGGGTGGTTAAAAATCCTGAAAGTGTACCTTTAACAGAAGAAAAGCCTAGTTGTTCCATCTCCCCAGCACTGAAACGAGCTATCAAGAAAAGTATTCAAGATGCTGTCCAGAATTTTTCAGAGGATGAATACGATAAGCTCCGCTATGAGTTCGAGAAATTGGTGTTTGAAACTTTTGTGGAGGAATCTAGAAAGCCGAAGAAGCAGTCACTGGATGATAAGAAAAAAGAAGAACCGTCCAAAGAGGATGCCGAAGCAAACGAATGTGTTTGTGAGTCTCTTCTCTAACCATAAAAATAAGCCTCTACCTTTTTACGGGTAGGGGCTTTATTGTTGGGTTGGTTTGATATAAGCAACGTAAATACGATACTTTTTGATATATAGATTGATGAATTACCGGTGAAATGCAAAACAGAAAATCGCATCAAAGCAACGGTACACCGTCAATAATTTTCGAACATATCCGGTAGACAGTCCGGAGAAATGATGAATTAATATGTATAAATGTTGCGCGATATGGATAAATATTTTCAAAGTACGCTTTTAGAATCACCTTTTCATCTTTATCTTAATTTCATCACGCTGTCGGTCGTTCTGCATCATCTGTTCTAATGGATTCAGGGCATCATAGTTGGCCTTCAAATCGTCCGCATACAGTGCGGCATACTTCCGTGTCATAGAAAGGTCGGAGTGTCCCAAAAGCTTTTGAAGCCGAAACGGGTCACCGCCAGCCTGAATATATAGCTTTGCATAGGTATGTCGAAATAGGTGAAGAGATGTTTTGCTGACCCCCCTTTTGTGGTTGTATGACCATAGCGCATTTTCCAAGGTACTAAGTGAAAGTGCTCCACCATACTCAGAGACGAACAACGGGTCAGATGATACGCCATTTCGATAGCCCAAGTATTCGTCCAGTATCTTAACCAGCCGCTTTGTCAACGGTACGGTCTGCCTGTTACGGGCTTTCATGTGGCGAAAATATACTGTCCCGGCGGATAGGTCAACATCTTCGATATGCAGATTGATGAGAGTCGAAGCACGGCATCCTGTCCCCAGCAGAAAATTGACGATGACCCAGTTTCGATATTCCGCAAAAGAGCATTTCTTGGTATTCGGCTTTTTTAGAAGTCGTTCTAATTCATCCGCTGTATAGGGTTCCTTCACTGGTTCGTCTGCTCGTATCATCTTGATGGGAAAACGTTCCATATAGCGCCGCTCCATGCACCAATATAAAAACGCTCTGACCATACGCAGATTGGTGTTAATGGTCGTATCGCTGACTGTGCCCTTCGCCTTGAAATAGAGAATATAATCCTCTACATCCTCTTCTGTAATGATATCAATACACTGGTCGGTATCTTCTAAGAACAGAAAGAATGTCTTTGATTTGGCTGAATAAAAGTCAATCGTCCCTTGAGCAAGATTCTTCACTTCGTTTTGCTTCTGGAACTGTTCAAATGCTTTTTGAATCGTGGGTGGCGTAGCAGAAACAGCCTGTAACTGACGCTTCCTCATAGAAAGGGATTCCTCCTTTTTCTGCAAAAAATCCCTCTCGCCCGAATGGGATTGCGTCTCACGTCTACATAAAACAAAAAGCTCACAATCATACGAATCAACGTACAATCATGAGCTTCATCATGCCGCCGACGGGGGTCGAACCCGTACTCTGTCTCCAGAAAGGGATTTTAAGTCCCTCGTGTCTGCCAATTTCACCACAGCGGCATCTAAAGAACTGCCGCCCGCAGCACCTACAAGCGGCAGTTCATATCATACAATAGAAACGCAGTTTTGTCAAGCTTACACTTTCCCGCCGTGCAGCTCTGCATACATCCGGGAACGGCACTCCGCCACAGCAGGAGTCATGTTGACATAGTGCTTGTGCGGGCACTCGATGCGCAGCTCGCTCTCCCAAGTCTCCTCGGTCAGCTGCTTTGCGATATAGGCCTTCTTCTCCGCCACAGAGGGCAGCTCAATGGCCAGTTCACCGTTCAGAATGTGCGGGACCAGCAGCTTCTTGACCTTGGTGGGGGTGATGGTCACGGTGCGCTCGATGGCATCCGAATCCAGATTGACCATCGTAACAGGCTTTCCGGCCTCGATCTCCTCGCCGTCCATTGCGATCAGGTCGCACTGAGCCTGACCGTTCTCATCGTAGAGACGCCACGGCATCTTCTTGCCGGGGATGATAGCCTTGCTGGCCGAATCCGAACACTTCATCTTCGGCTGATAGGTCCCATCCGGGCGCTTGACGGCGACCAGCTTGTACACGCCGCCAAACACAGGGTCCGAAGCGGAAGTGATAAGGTTTTCACCGACGCCGTAGGAGTCAAAATGAGCGTGCTCATACAGCTCCATGTTGGCGATCTTCTTCTCGTCCAGACCGTTGGACGCCACCAGCTTGATATAGGGCTTTCCGGCGGCATCCAGCGCCTTGCGCAGACGCTTGGAACCGCGGGCAAGGTCGCCGGAGTCAATGCGGGCGCTCTTGACGCGGCGGTTGGGATCGTTGGGGTACTTTTCGATCAGGTAGTCGTCCAGCTTGATGAGGTTGGGCAGACCGCTCTCCATGATGTTATAGGTATCCAGCAACAGGCTGACCGAATCCGGATAGGTATCTGCAAAGGCCTTGAACGCATCAAATTCGGTCGGGAAGAACTCGATGAAGCTGTGCGCCACCGTGCCAACGGCTTTGACGTCCGAGCCGAACTTCATCTCTGCCAGACAGTTGGCCGTGCCGACACAGCCGCCCAGAACGGCTGCATACGCGCCATCATTGCCCGCGCTCTCGCCCTGTGCGCGGCGCGTGCCGAACTCCATGACGCTGCGGGGCGTGTGGGTGTTCAGACCGGTCACACGAGTCGCCTTGGTCGCGATCAAGCTGTGGAAGTTCATGGTCTGCAGCAGATAGGTCTCGATCAAGATCGCGCCCACCAGATCACACTCGATGCGCACCATCTGGACATGCGGATAGCAGACCGTGCCCTCGGGCAGAGCATACATATCGCCCTTCCACTGATAGGTGCGCAGATACTCGCAGAACTCCTCGCTCATGCCCTTGGTGCGCAGCCAGTGGATATCCTGCTCGTTGAAGTGATAGTTCAGCAGAAAGCGGGTCAGCTTGCGCTGGCCTGCGCTGATGGAATAGCCCTGATTATCCGGGTTTTTGCGGAAGAACATATCAAACACCAGCGTGGTATCCTTAAAGCCATGCAGGAACAGGCAGTTTGCCATGGTGAACTCATAAAAATCCACCACCATCGCGGGGTTATCGTAGTCCTCATCGGGGATATAAGGCTCAACCTTGATCTCGTTCATGAATGTTTTCCTCTCTATCTATACCCGGCGTCAGCTCTTCCCTGCTGCGCGCCGCCTGCCACTTGCCCGGCAGGGGGATCCTCTGCCCTGTCATGACAGAGCGTTTCTATCATGATAGCACGATTTCCCTGCCGGTGCAAGTATTTTCGCGTAAAAAGGGAGTGCTGTACACACAGGCCGCGGCTTCCCGTGTCAGAAATGCTTGCGGATGTTTCCGACAGCTATTTTCACAACATAGAAAAAGACCGCCGCACAAACGCTGTGCAGCGGTCTCTGCTCTTATAACAAATAGGTTCTCTTCAGGATAGGCTTAGCCGTTCATGATGCTGGGTGTAGCGTTCTTCAGCACAACGTCGTGGCTGCCGCCCTCCACGATGGAGGTGGAGGAGACAACAGTCAGCTTGGCCTTCTGCTGCAGCTCGGGGATGGACAGAGCGCCGCAGTTGCACATGGTGCTCTTTACCTTGTACAGGGTGGTCTGCACGCCGTCCGCCAGAGGGCCTGCGTAGGGCACATAGCTGTCCACGCCCTCCTCAAAGCTCAGCTTGGTGGAGCCGCCCAGATCGTAGCGCTGCCAGTTGCGGGCACGGTTGGAGCCTTCGCCCCAGTACTCCTTCATATACTGGCCGTTGATGCGCACCTTGTTCGTGGGGCTCTCGTCAAAGCGGGCAAAGTAGCGGCCCAGCATCACAAAGTCTGCACCCATAGCCAGTGCGAGGGTGATGTGGTAGTCGTGGACGATGCCGCCGTCGGAGCAGATGGGCACATAGATGCCGGTCTCCTTGTAGTACTCGTCACGTGCCTTGGCCACCTCGATGACAGCGGTAGCCTGACCGCGACCGATTCCCTTGGTCTCGCGGGTGATGCAGATGGAGCCGCCGCCGATACCGATCTTCACGAAGTCTGCACCAGCCTCAGCGAGGAAGCGGAAGCCCTCGGCGTCCACCACGTTGCCGGCACCCACCTTAACGGTGTCGCCGTAGTGCTCGCGGATCCAGCCGATGGTGCGGCTCTGCCACTCGGAGTAGCCCTCAGAGGAGTCGATGCACAGCACATCCACACCGGCCTCTACCAGTGCGGGCACACGCTGGGCGTAGTCGCGGGTATTGATGCCGGCACCCACAACGTAGCTCTTGTTCTTATCCAGCAGCTCGTTGACGTTGGCCTTGTGGGAGTCGTAGTCCTTGCGGAATACCATATACACCAGATTGCCCTCGGCGTCCACCAGCGGCAGGGTGTTGATCTTGTTGTCCCAGATGATGTTGTTGCAATCGTGCAGGGAGGTGTTGGCCGGAGCGGTGACCAGCTTTTCAATGGGAGTCATAAAGGTGGTGACGCAGGCGTCGTCCGGGGTGTGGTTGACGCGGTAATCGCGGGAGGCCACGATGCCCAGCAGCTTGCCATTGGGAGTGCCGTCAGCAGTGATAGCGATGGTGGAGTGGCCGGTGCGTGCCTTCAGCTCCAGCACATCATGCAGGGTGGCAGTGGGAGCCAGGTTGGAATCGGACACCACATAACCGGCCTTGAAACTCTTGACGCGGCGCACCATGGCGGCCTCGTTCTCGATGCTCTGAGAACCATAGATAAAGGAAACGCCGCCCTGACGAGCCAGTGCAATGGCCAGCTTATCGCCGGAGACCGACTGCATGATGGCGCTGATCATGGGGATATTCATCTGCAGCGGGCACTCCTCCTGTCCCTTGCGGTACTTGACCAGCGGGGTCTTCAGGCTGACCGCCGTGGGCACATTCTCCGCAGAGGAATAGCCGGGGACCAGCAGGTACTCGCCAAAGGTGCGGGAGGGTTCTTCGTAGAAATAAGCCATAATCAAACTCCTTTTCTCTTAACGCATCCGATAAAGATCAGCATCAAAATCATTCATGTTTGCTGCCTATAAATTGATTGTATATACTTTACCACAAAGCCCGCAAGAATACAAACCCCTGCCGCGCCAAACTTTATAATTGTCCTTTGCGGAAAAACAGACAAATTGCCAAGCGTTTTCGGGCATTGGTCATACTTTGATTTTTGAAGTATCACTTTTGCGGGCAAAACAAGGCTTGCAGAACGCAAAAAAGCTCGTCCGAATCACCGGACGAGCCCTTTTGCACACGAAGCGGGACACTGCCTGTGCGGCGCATGGATCATAGCTGTGAAGGAGAACAGCCGGAGGAGGAGGATCCGCGCCCAGTATCCCAAAAACAAGAAGAAAAAGATTTCACACACAGCCTTGGGGCTTTGCCCTTGCTGTAACCATATTGTAACTCTTTTGAAACCATTTTGCAATAGGGTTTTGTAATTTTTTTGTAATTTATTTTGTTAACTTTTTATGTCCTCTTTCTGAGAGCATATTTTCCTTTAAAGGCTTCCCCCGGTCGGGGGAAGCTGTCACCGCAGGTGACTGATGAGGGCGCTGTTGCGTAGTTACCCCTCATCCGTCTGCTCACTGCGTTCGCAGCCACCTTCCCCCCAAGGGGTGAAGGCTTTTGCTTCGTGGCAAACTGCAAAAATTGATTTCCATAAGCTGCTGCAAACATCATTTCCCTTTTTGTGCCCGGTATGGTATACTGGTTTTGAATATGCTGCCACAGGCAGAAAAAAGGAGTTTAGGATACGGATATGAAAACAAAATTGGGTATTGTGGGCTGCGGCTTTCTGGGCAACATTGTGGCCGACGCGTGGAAGAAGGGTCTGCTGCCGGATTACGAACTGGTGGGCGTGACCAGCCGCACCCGCACCTCGGCTGAAAAGACTGCTGCCAACGTTGGCTGCGCTGTCTGCGAGGATGTGGATGCGCTGCTGGCGCTTGAGCCGGAGTACATCGTGGAGGCTGCTTCGGTGGAGTCGGTGCGCGCCATGGCCATTCCGGTGCTGAAGCGGGGCGTCAATCTGGTCATTCTGTCCATCGGTGCCTTTGCGGATCTGGATTTCTACGCACAAGTCAAAGCAGCCGCCGTGGAGGGCGGCGCCAAGGTGCATCTGGCCAGCGGCGCTATCGGCGGCTTTGATGTGCTGCAGACGGTCACCCTGATGGCACAGGCGCAGGGTCTGCCGGAGACTGCCGGCATCGAGACCCATACCGGTGCAAAGGGCTTCCGCAACACGCCGGTGTGGGCAGAGCATCTGCTGACCGACACCGAAAAGACCACCGTGTTCACCGGCAACGCAAAGCAGGCCATTGCTACCTTCCCCCGCCGGGTGAACGTGGCTGTGGCTACCTCTCTGGCTACTACCGGCCCCGAGATCACCGGTGTGACCATGCACTCCGTGCCCGGCTGGGTGGGCGACGACCACTGCATCACCGCCGAGATCGAGGGCGTGAAGGCTGTGGTGGATATCTGCTCCTCCACCAGCGCCATTGCGGGCTGGAGCGCCGTCTCCCTGCTGCGCAATCTGGCCTCGCCCGTCTGCTTCTACTAATATAAGGAGGAGTCCGTCATGTTTGAAAAGCTTGTTGCCATTGAGCCGGTCAGCCTGATCCCCTCTGCCGAGGAGGAGCTGCACCACTATGCCAAGCAGGTAGTGCTGTACCGGGACGTGCCCGGCAGTGATGCCGAGATGGTGCGCCGCATCGGGGACGCCGACGCTGTGCTGCTGAGCTACACCTCCCGCATGGGCAGGGAGGTCATTGCGCAGTGCCCCAACATCCGCTATATCGGGATGTGCTGCAGTTTGTACTCTGAGGAGAGCGCCAATGTGGATATCGCCTACGCACGCACCCGGGGCATCCAGGTGCTGGGCATCCGGGACTACGGCGACCGCGGCGTTGTGGAGTACGTTCTGCACGAGCTGACCGGCCTGCTGCACGGTTTTGGGATGCCCATGCTGCGGGACGAGCCGGTGGAGATCACCGGCCTGAAGGTGGGCATCGTAGGGCTGGGCGTTTCCGGCCGGATGATCGCCGATGCGCTGCAATTTATGGGCGCAGAGATCAGCTACTTTGCCCGCAGCGCAAAGCCGGACGCTGAAGCTGCCGGTATGACCTTCAAGCCCCTGCCCCAGCTGCTGGCGGACAGCGAGGTTGTGTTCACCTGCCTGAACAAGAACGTGCTGCTGCTGGGCGAAAACGAGTTTGCCCAGCTGGGTGCAGGCAAGGTGCTGTTCAACACCTCCATTGGTCCCGGCTTTGACTCCGCTGCGCTGGAAAAGTGGCTCGATCTGCCTGGCACCCATTTCTTCTGTGATACACGCGCTGCCGCCGGCCCTGTGGCCAAGGACTTCTTTGCCCGGGAAAACGTGCGCTGCGCCAATGTGTCCGCAGGCCGCACCAAGCAGGCCTTTGTGCTGCTGAGCAAAAAGGTGCTGGACAACATCCGCACCGCGCTGGGCGAGTAAGCGGTGCATTTTGCGCCGCCTGTTTTTCTTGCATCTTTCCCCCGATTGTGGTATGCTTTTTATTATAAAAAGGGAGCCCGCGCAAAGCGGGCTGAGAGTGGGCTGTATTGCCCTGACCTGTGACCTGATTTGGATCATGCCAACGTAGGGAGATAGCGCTTTTATCTGCGGATATGTCTTTGCGGGCATATCCGCATTTTTGCTGCAAAGGAGCATTTTATCCATGAAAACTGCATTGACCATTGCCGGCAGTGATTCCAGCGGCGGCGCCGGAATTCAGGCCGATATCAAGACCATGACTGCCAACGGCGTGTTTGCCATGAGTGCCATTACCGCCCTGACAGCACAGAACACCACCGGTGTGAGCGCCATTTTTGACACCACGCCGCAGTTTCTGGCGCAGCAGCTTGACGCTGTGTTCACCGACATCTGCCCGGACGCGGTGAAGATCGGCATGGTATCCTCTGCCCCGCTCATCGACACCATCGCCGAGCGGCTGCACTTCTACGGCGCAAAGCATATCGTGGTGGACCCCGTGATGGTGGCCACCTCCGGTGCAAAGCTGCTGCAGGACGATGCCGTGCAGGCGCTGACCGAAAAGCTGCTGCCGCTGGCTGAGGTGCTTACCCCCAATATCCCGGAGGCCGAGATCCTGTCCGGCATGACCATTGCCAACGCCGCCGACATGGAAGCCGCTGCCCGCACCATCAGCCAGCGTTACGGCTGTGCCGTGCTGTGCAAGGGTGGTCATCAGATCAACGATGCCGATGACCTTTTGTGGCGCAACGGCACCGGCAAGTGGTTCAAGGGCAAGCGCATCGCAAACCCCAACACCCACGGCACCGGCTGTACCCTGTCCAGTGCCATCGCTTCCAATCTTGCCAAGGGGTACGACCTCGACACTGCCGTGGAGCGCGCCAAGGCCTACATTTCCGGCTGTCTGTCTGCCATGCTGGACTTAGGGCACGGTTCCGGGCCGATGGATCACACCTTCAACCTGAAGGGAGATTTTGTCCGTGACTGACCTGCCCTTTGTTTCGGCGCTGGTGCAGGCCGACCTGCCCGTGTGGGAACAGTGCTTACAGACCGAGTTTCTGCAAAAGATGGAAAACGGCACCCTGAGCGAGGACTGCTTTAAAAGCTACCTTGTGGAGGACAGCCTGTATCTGCGGGAGTACGCCAAAATTTTTGCGTGGGGCATGACCAAGGCCACCACCATGGCGGCTATGCGCACTTACTATTCCCTGCTGTCCTTCGTGCAGGAGAACGAGGATCTGACCCGGCTGCGGTATCTGGAGCAGTACGGCCTGCGGGAAGCCGATATCCAGTCCCTGCCCCTGCGGCCGGAGAACCGCGCTTATCTGGACTGCATGATCGACGCCGCCCGCAACGGCGAGGGCGAAGCCGAGTGCCTGATGGCCTGCCTGCCATGTATGCTGAGCTATGGCTGGCTGTTCCAGAAGCTTTTGAAGCGCTCCCCCGCCGTAAAGGATACCTACTACGGCGCGCTGGTGCTGGACTACGCCAGCCCCGGCTACGACGCCGCCTGCCGCACATGGGCAGAACGCGCCGAAGCCGCCTGCACCGGCCTTTCGCCGGATCGCGCCGCCCGCTGCCGCGCGATCTTCCGCGCCTGCTCGGAGCACGAGCTTCACTTCTGGGAGATGTGCGCCACACCCCGGACGGATATTTAAGAATAAATATAGAGAACCCGGAAGGTCCGCAGACCTTCCGGGTTCTCTTCTTATAGAATCTTTATCGCAGCACCGAGAGTTCCTCAATGCCGTAGCGCTGCATCAGGGCAATAGCCGCCGGGGTGATCTCCTCGCCGCTGACCGCCACAGGGATGGCGGGCGGGCAGGACACCGTAGGCATCGCGCACACCCGCCCCAGCGCCTTGTGCACCGGGATGCGCACCTGTGCGCCCAGCACCGCCTGCCGGATGGTGCAGCGCTGCACCGCCTGCTGCTGCAAGGCGGCAAATTCCCCTGCCCGGTTCCCGGGGCGGGGCAGCCCGGCGGGCACCGCAGCCAGAAGCTGCTCCAGCGCGGTTTGCAGGCGCGTGTAGTCCTGCGGCGGGTTCTCCGGGGTGAACATCAGCACCACATAGCGGGGGTCGGCGTACTCGCATTCCATCTGTGCGCGGCGCAAGGATTCCGCCAGCGCTGTGCCGGTGCAGCCAAGGGCGGCGGCGTCCAGCGTGAGCTTCATCGGCTCCTGCTGTGCCCCGGCAACTGCCAGCGGCATCGGGCACTGCCGCGCCGCTGCGGCCTTATTCAGGCTGCGGCGCAGACTTTCCAGCACGGCGCAGCACTGTGCCAGCCGCTGGGGGTAGTCCCCTGCCAGCACCGCGTTGCAGGCATCCAGCGACTGCAAAATGAGGTAAGAGGGGCTGGTAGAGCCGAACAGCGCCAGCGCACCCCGCACGGCGGCTTCGTCCTGCACGGGGGCATCGTGCGCCAGATGCAGATACGCGCCGCCGGTGACCACCGGCAGGGTCTTGTGGGCAGAGTCGCAGCACATGGCCGCGCCCTGCGCGATGGGGTGGCAGTTCTGCGGCAGAAAGCGCAGGTAAGCGCCGTGGGCGTTATCCACAAGCAAAGGCACGCCCTGCGCCCGGCAGACCGCCGCCAGCGCCGGGATATCCTGCACCCCGCCCAGATAATCCGGGCTGGTGACGTACACGCCAAAGGGCTCTATCCCCTGCTGCGCCAGCGCGTGCAAAGCCCCGCTCAGCGCTTCGGCTGTGACGGGGCAGCTGCACAGTGCGCCCTCTGCCTGCGCAGACGGCCAGAGCCAGCGGATGTCAAAATCCAGCAGCGCCGCCGCATACAGCAGCGCCTTGTGGGCGTTGCGGGCGGCCAGCAGTACCGGGCGCTTGCCGTTTTGCGGTGCGCTTTGCAGCGCCAGAAACAGCATGGCGCGGATGCACTGGGACGAGCCCTCGGTGCTGTAATAGCTGTGCGCCGTACCAAACAGCCGGGTGGCGTTGGCTTCGCTTTCGGCAATAATGCCCTCCGGCGCGTAAAGCTCGTCTGCGCCGCAGATTTCAGTGATATCCAGCGGCTCAAAGCCCAGTAGGCTCTGTCCCTTGTGCCCGGGCATATGCAGCCGGGCGGTGCCGGACTGTGCATAGCTGCGCACAAAATCCACGATGGGGGTGGTCATGCTCATTCGCAGGCTTCGCCGTCGGCGCAGGCATTGCAGGTGGAGCCCAGCTCAATGGGAACCTCGATGCCCTTGGCAGCCAGTTCCTGATTCTCGGCGACCTTGATCATGATGGCGCACTCCATGCGCTTTTTGAACAGCTCGCAGCCGTACTCGTACACGCCGGTAATGCTGCCGGTGGCATGGTAGGAGTTGGCAGCGCAGCCGCCGGAGCAGTACAGCTTTGCCCAGCAGTCCTGACACTCCTTGCGGGCGTAGGCGTTGCAGTGCTTGAACTCATCCCGCACGGCGGTGTTGGTAACGCCCTTCCAGATATCGCCCAGCAGGTACTTGGGGTCACCCACGAACTGGTGGCAGGGGTACAGATCGCCCCAGGGGGTAACGGCCATGTACTCGGTGCCGGAGCCGCAGCCGGAGATACGCTTATAGATGCAGGGACCGCCGGTCAGGTCGATCATGTAGTGGTAGAAGGTAAAACCTCTGCCCTCGCGGTCGCGCTTGATCATCTCCTTGGCAAGGATCTCGTACTGCTCCTTCAGGATAGGCAGATCCGCCTCGGTCAGGGCGCTGGGGTCGCTGGGGTCGCAGACCACCGGCTCCATGCTCAGCTCGGTAAAGCCAAGGTCTGCCATGTGGAAGATATCGTTGGTGAAGTCGGTGTTAAAGTGGGTATAGGTGCCGCGCATATAGTAGTTCTTATCGCCGCGCTTCTTGACGAACTCCTGGAACTTGGGCACGATGCGGTCGTAGCTGCCGTTGCCTGCGCAGTCCACGCGGAAACGGTCGTTGACCTCTTTGCGGCCGTCCAGACTCAACACCACGTTATGGCACTCCTTGTTGCAGAAGTCGATGACGTCATCATCGATCAGCACACCGTTGGTGGTCATGGTAAAGCGGAAGTTCTTGTTATGGATCTTTTCCTGCTCGCGGCAGTAGGCCACCAGCTTTTTGACCATATCAAAGTTCATCAGCGGCTCGCCGCCAAAGAAGTCCACTTCCAGATTGCGGCGGGTGCCGCTGTTCTCGATGAGGAAGTCCATGGCGCGCTTGCCCACCTCAAAGCTCATCAGGGCGCGGTCGCCGTGGTAGCGCCCCTGCGAAGCAAAGCAGTAAGAGCAGCTCAGGTTGCAGCTGTGGGCAACGTGCAGGCACAAAGCCTTTACCACAGTATTGCGGTTCTTGAAGTCAAAGGCCATGTCCTTATAGACATCCGGGCTCCACAGCTTGCCGTTTTCCTTCAGGCTGGTCACATCGTCGATGCACTGGCGCAGATCCTCATCGGTCACGTCCGGGCGGCTGCCGTACTTTGCCAGCATGGCGGCAACGATCTCGTCTGCGGTATGCTCCGGGTACATAGCGATGACATCGTAGGCCACCTCGTCCACAACGTGCACCGAGCCGCTGCAGGTGTCCAGCACGATGTTATAACCGTTTAATTGATACTGATGTACCATTTTACACTCCATTCCAGATTACACAAAAAAATGCCGCCCGGCAAAGGCGGCATAAGGTTTGCAAAAATTACTTGTTGCTGTTCTCGCACTGCTGGTTAGCCACGCCGCAGGAGGTCTTGCAGGCGGACTGGCAGGAAGTCTGGCACTCGCCGCAGCCACCGGTCTTAACGCTCTTGGTCAGGTCACGAGTAGCAATAGTCTTGATACGCTCCATGATAGAAACCTCTCTAACTCTCAAAAATTTATCGCGCCGGACATAGTTCCGGTACGCTTTTATCTTGTAATAGGATATCACGCAGCGCGCCTTTTGTCAAGATTTTTTCGCTGACCGTTTTCACTCGCCCATGGGCTGGTAACGGGTAAGCACCGTATGCAGCCCCAGCTCCCGGGCGCGTGCCAGTAAGTACCGGTAACGGCACAGCAGCGCCTGCCGCTCGTAGATGCGCTGCTCGATGAGGTCAGTGTCCACCTCCATGTCAAACATCATCTCGTTGCGCTTTAAACAGAACAGACATTCCTTCAGTTCCTCTTCCAGTTCCGGGTGATAGCGCTCGTGCTCGGTGTCCCGCGGGACGCGGGGTGAAAGCAGGGTCTGGGCATTTTGTGTGGTTCGTTCCGGCATAGGCATCCTCCTTCTGGTACTTTGCAAGGTTTTGTACCTTCCAGTATAGGCGGTGCGTTGCGCAGAACCTGCCGAAGCGTGGCAGCACTCCGACGCAAATTATCCGGCGCTGCTGCGGCATTTTCCAAAAAAGTACAACTTTTTTCAAAAATATGCTTGACAACTCCGGGCTTTTCCCGTATAATAGCACACGTCGAGCGGCTCACCCCGCAAAACACAACAGAATATTGGGGATTTGCATAGTGGTAGTGCGGTAGACTCTGACTCTACTTGTGGGAGTTCGATTCTCTCATCCCCAACCAGAATAAAGCCATCTGAGAAAACTCAGGTGGCTTTTCTGTTTGTATGATTCCAAACTGCAGCCGTAAGGCCGTGACTCTTCAAAACTTGAAGAGTCATAACTCTATTACCACTTTGGATTTTTGAAGAGTGGCAAAAAGAAACGTATCTATGCTTAAAAGTTCATTCCTCAAGATGGAGAGTCACCCTTGCCGGGGAAACTCCCCCAGTCTGCTGCGCAGACAGCCCCCTCGGGGATGGGGCCCTTGGCATGGCGGAAAAGTTCCCGGTTCGAACGCAAAGCTTCCGGTTTCGCCAGAGGCTCCCTCCCAGAGGGAGCTGGCAAAGCCGTAAGGCTTTGACTGAGGGAGTTTCCCTGCACACACAAAAAAACCGGGCAGCCCGCAGACTGCCCGGTTTTTTGCTATACCGTTGATTTTGCCTTAATAAAGAGCTTTCTTTTACAGAATGGTAATGCGGCCTGCGCCGTAGGGCTGCTCGTAGTTGAGCAGGTAGCCGGGGTAAGCGGCCAGCGGGCTGTTGGCGCTGGACAGATGCGGCAGACCCGCAGCATCTGCGCCGTCAAAGGCCATAGCGTAGGTAGCCATCACCAGATAATCCTCGGACACATAGTCCTTGATCAGCTCTGCGCCGTCAAACATGGCAAAACCGTCGCCCAGATTGCGCAGGGTGTAGTTCATGCCGGCCAGTGCGTAGGTAGCGCCCGGGTCCAGCGGCAGATAGCTGCCGGAAGCCTTATCGTAGATCTTCACGTTCTGCACGCGCGGGGTGCCGGTGGCGCTGCCGATCCAAACGTTCTTCTCGTCGGTCTGCACGGTGTTGGGGATATCGGTGTGGATCTCGTAGGTAGCACCGGCCACCTGCAGGAAGCCGCCGTTCTCCTTGCCGCCCTCGCCTGCAAAGCGGGCTGCAAACTCCAGTGCGTCCTGGATCTGCTTGCCGGTGACCGACATCAGGCAGGCCACGTTGCCAAAGGGGCTGACCTGCTTGCAGGTCTTGAAGGTCCAGTCGCCTGCGGGCACGTCGGCGCGGATGCCGCCGCCATTCATGATGGCCAGATCACAGTGCAGCTTTTCCACCTCGTTGAAGTAGGCGTAGATGCCATCGGCCACAAAGTCGCCGAGGTTGGTCTCGGCAGAGCGGATGCGGCGCTTGCCGGTGGCGGGGTCGGTGACGTAGAAATCGCTATCGCCCACAGCGATCTTCTCGCCCAGCATATCGTCCACGGTATTCACCCAGCCGGTCTGCATGGCGGCAATCGTGGAATCCATGCCCTCGTGGGTGGGGATGAGCTTGGTGGTGATGGTGCCGTCCGCAGCAATGGTCATCTCGCCAACGTTGGCAAAATAAGAGCCGGTCTGGGTCAGGGTGACAGCCTTGCCGGAAGCATCCTGCACCTGCTTGTTCTCCATTACGGTATGGGAGTGGCCATCGATAAAGGCATCGAAGCCGCTGGTGTGGGCAATGACTTCCTCACTGGTCCACGGAGAGGAAGAGGGGTCTACGCCCAGATGGCCCAGACCGATGACCACGTCTGCCAAAAGCTTTGCCTTGTCAATGGCCTTCTGCACGGCATCGTAGAGCTTTTTGCCGTCCTCGCCGCCCTGAATATCGTAGATGTACTTGCGCTGTGCCTTGTCCATAAAGTAGGCCGGGGTGGACTTGGTAAAGGTCTCGGGGGTGGTCACGCCCACAAAGGCAATGCGTCTGCCGCCGCGCACGAACACCTTGACGGAAGGTAGCACCCGCAGCGTGGTGCGCAGGTCTACCCAGTTACAGGACAGGTACGGGAAGTCCGCTTCCTTCATGATGGCCTTGGCGCGGTCCATGCCGTAGTCGAACTCGTGGTTGCCGGGGGTGGCAACATCGTAACCGGCAGCGTTCATCAGCTTGATGATGGAGGCGCCCTCGTCCATGGAGCCGTAGGCAGTGCCCTGCACATGGTCGCCTGCGTCCACCAGCAGCACATCCTTGCCGGCGTTCTGATAGCTCTGCTTCAGGTCGGCAATGGCAGCGTAGGTCAGCTTAGGGCTCTGCTTGTCGATGTAGGTATGGACATCGTTGGTGTACAGGATGGTGACGTCAGACTTATCACCAAACCAGCAGGCCGATGCGGCAGGCGCACCGATGGCCATGGATGCAGCGGCAGCGGTCACACCAGCAGCCTTTAAAAAGCTGCGACGGGAAATAAGTTGTTTCACAGGAAAACGACCTCCTTTTATTTTTGGCGTATCGCATTTGGGGCAGGCTCTTCCCTCCTGCCCTTTCAATAGCTCTAGCATAGCACAGAACGCCGCCGCAGACAAGCCAAAATCATTCTTTTGGCACAAATAATTTTCACGTTCCGCTTTATTTTGACATACATTGTACCATTTTTGCACAAATCCTATACAAAAAAGACCTCCCCGTGCCCTGTCGCAGAGCAGCGGGGAGGTCCTTTTAAGGGGGATGTTGACCCGTTGCCGGGTCTATCGGAGGAGAGGGAAATATCAGATGGCGTTATACTCCTTGAGGAACTTCTCAAGGTCGGTGCCCTCGATTTTCTTCAAAGCTTCCTTCAAAGCCAGACGCGGGATCAGCGGCAGATCCATGTCGGTGATCTTTTTGCCGTCGCGCAGCTTTACGGTAGCATCGATCAAAGCGCGCACATCGTAGGTGCTGCCCCAGACCTCGGGCACGCCGCGGTCGATGTTCAGCAGGGTGTACACGGCTTCCATACCGGTGCGCATGGAGTACTCGGTGGTAAAGATGGTGTCGCGGGCGGTCTCGGCAAACTGGCCCAGGAAGGCAAAGTTCACAGCACCCTCGGGCACAACATCGGGACGATCGCCCATAGCACGGGGCATGAAGAAGGCGTCGATATAGGGCATCATCACAGGCACGGTGTTGGCGCTGTGCTCTGCCAGCTCAGCGATCTGATCCTCGGGCACACCGATGTGGTACAGCCACTCCATGCAGATCTCGCGGCCGGTGCACTCGCGCATGGGCTTCTTGACGTAATCGCCGGGCTTATCGCTGAACAGGCCGTACACCCATACGCACAGCTGGTTCTTGGGCTGATCCTTGAACTGCTGCTGACGGTTCAGCGTCCAGCTGAGCAGCCAGCTGGAGTCCTTGACGGTGACGATGCCGCCGGTGACGGTGTGGCCGCTGAAGGGGTCGCGCTTGCAGATCTTGCGGATATACTGGGGGATCTTGTCGTCCAGTGTGGTGATGGTGGCGCTTTCCCAGTTGCTCAGCTCCGGCTCAGAGCAGAACTTCTCCGGGTGACCGAAAGAGGGATCCTGTGCGGCGATCTTCTTCCACAGATCCCAGCCGTTGCCGGGCTGGATGGTGGGGTCGAAGCCGGTGGCCTTATCCTGTGCACCCACGGTGCAGCTTTCCACGCAGCCGCCGTTGGTGATGAACAGCAGATCGTTCTCGGTCAGGTCGATGTTGGAAGTCTCGCCCTCATGCTCCACGGTGACGGAGCTTGCCAGCTTGCGGCCTTTCTGGATATCGAACTTCACATCCGTGACCTTGGTGTTGTAGTGGAACTGCACGCCAAAGCTTTCCAGATAATGCACCATGGGCAGGATGATGGACTCGTACTGGTTATAGCGGGTAAAGCGCAGGGCGGTAAAGTCCGGCAGACCGCCGATGTGGTGGATATAGCGCTTGAGGTACAGCTTCATCTCCAGAGCGCTGTGCCAGTTCTCGAAGGCGAACATGGTGCGCCAGTACATCCAGAAGTTGGTGTTGAGCACCTCGTCATCGAAGAAATCGGTGATCTTCTTATCCTGCAGCTGCTCGTCCGGGGTGAAGAACAGCTTCATGATCTCCATGGCACCCTTATCGGACAGGCCGAACTTGCCATCGGTGTGGGCATCCTCGCCGCGGTTGACGGTGGCACGGCACAGGGAGAAGTTGGGGTCCTCCTTGTTCAGCCAGTAATACTCGTCCAGCACGCTGGCACCCTCGGTCTCCAGAGACGGGATGGAGTGCAGCAGGTCCCACATGACCTCAAAATGGTTGTCCATCTCGCGGCCGCCGCGCATCACATAGCCGATATCGTACTTGTAGCCATCGCAGGCACCGCCGGCCAGTGCGTTCTTTTCAAACACATGGACGTGCTCGCCCTTCATCTGACCATCGCGCACCAGATAGCAGGCAGCGGTCAGAGCTGCCAGACCGGAACCGATGATATAAGCGGATTTATGATCCACACCCTCCGGCTTTTTGGGGGTTGCAAAAGCTTCGTAGTTGCCACTGGAATAGTACATAAAAAAGCCTCCCTGCTTCAAAAATATCTTTTCACAGCCTTCATCGTGCTGTTCTCTATGGCAACAGTATACCCCGCAAAGTGAACTTGAACAACAAACAAACTTTGCCCGGTGTATAGATTTTTTACATCCGCCCTTATTTGCTGGAAATGCGTACAAATTGTGACAAAAAGAGAGCCGCCGCACAAGGTTCTGTGCAGCAGCTCTCTGGTGGGTTTAGTTCATCTCTTCCAATGCCTTTTTCAGGTTCTTGGCGATCTGGTCCGGGCAGCTGGTGCCGCGGAAGCCGCACAGCGTGCCGTCCAGACGGGCAATGGCGTCCTCTGCCTTCATGCCGGTAAGCAGCTGGCAGATGCCCTTCAGGTTGCCGTTGCAGCCGCCGACGACCTCGATGGATGCAATGGTGTGGTCATCGTTCAGTACAAAGTTGGTCTGCTTGGAGCAGGTGCCCTTGTTCGGGAAGGAAAATTCCTTGCTCATAGTCTTTACGTCCTCTCTCTTTTACGTTTTTCGGCGATGGCGCACAGCTGCGCTGCGGCTTCGTCCGGTGCGGTGCAGGTGCCGATGGGGTGGGGATGCTTGTGGTTGCGGCCATGGAAGTCCGTGCCCGCAGTGGCCACAAGGCCGTACTGCTTGCACAAAGCAAGGCACTCGGCGCTGTCCTCCGCACTGTTGCTGGGGTGGTACACCTCTATGCCATCCACTTCGCCCTCTGCCGCCAGTTCGCGCAGCAGGGGCATACTTTTATAGACCGTGGGGTGGGCAAACACCACCGCGCCGCCGCTGGCTTTAGCGGTAGCCAGCACCTGCCGCACCGGCAGATACTCCGGCGAGTGCAGCACGATGCCCCGGGGGTTCCACCCAAACAGCTTGTGGTAGGTCTCGCCGTAGATGCTGCCATCGGTCAGGCCCAGCAGCTCCAGCGCCTGCATCAGCCCGCTTTTGAACAGCACCCCGCTGTCCTTGGTGGTCTCCCACGCAAGGTCGGCGGTAAACTGCGGGTACAGCTGCTCCAGTTCCTTTGCGCTCTGCAAAGCGCAGGCGTTGCGGCGCTCCTTCATGATGGCGCAGTGCTCCCGCAGTGCCGGGCAGTCCACGTCCGGGTAGTAGCACAGCAGGTGCACCCGGTGCTGGCGCTCAAAGTCGTAGCCGGTCAACTCCACGGCAGGGATCAGCTCTACCCCGTCCTGCCCGGTGTGGGCATAGGCGTACTGGGCGCTGAGCAGGGTGTCGTGGTCCGAAAGGGCGATGGCGTGCAGTCCGGTGCGGGCGGCGATGGACGCCAGCCGCTCGATGGGCACAGCACCGTCCGAGCAGGTGGAATGGATATGCAGGTCACAGGACATAGCGGGTTACTTCCTCAGTGCTTATAGAAATTGATCAGGCAGCCGTCAGCCAAAATCTGGCGCTCGTCAGTGGTGAGCGGAGCCATGTACAGCTCAAACTCCTTGACGGTATCGCCCAGAACGTAGGCCTTGATGTTCTGCAGGTCGCCCTTGAGTGCTTCCCGCACATTGGGGATGAGCACATAGTCCCCCAGACCAAAGGGGGTGGCACCTGCCAGCTGCAGGGGCAGCATACCCCAGTTGATGAGGTTGGAGCGGTAACGCTTGGTGGCGTACTCGGTAACGATATTGGCACCGGCACCCAGCACACGCTGGCAGCTGGCGGCCTGCTCGCGGGCAGAGCCGTCGCCGGGCTTGACCGCAAAGATGGTGGAAGCGATCTGGATATCGTTCCAGTTCAGCTGCTCACAGCCGGGCACGGTGTTCACCTTAGCCAGCAGGGCGGCGTCCCCTGCACCGGCGCGGCGGGCGTTCTCCTCGGCCTGCACAGCCTTGGCGCGGCCCACGTACTCCGGGTCCTTGCGGCTGAGGGTGAACTCGGCCAGACCCAAGGGATTCGAGCGGTAAGAAGAGGTCTCGCCGGAGGGGATCAGCTCGTCGGTGGTGGTGACGGGGTCGGTGATATAAGAAGCCACCTTCAGCAGCAGGTTGTCGCCCAGCGGTGCGATCTCCGGCCAGTCCTTGATGTTGGGGCCGAACTTGAGCAGGGCGTCGTAATCGCCCTTGCCAAAGCCCTGATACACGCGGGTATCGTAGCTGGAGGCATCGTACTGGTACTCCGGCACGGTGGGATCGTAATCAATGTCGGTGGCGGGGGTCAGGATGCCGCCGTTTGCGGTGGTGGCTGCAATGCTGCGGGCATCCATCAGTGCCACACCGGACAGCTGGCCGCTGCCGGGCTTGGAGCCCTCGCGGCTGGGGAAGTTGCGGGTGGTGTGACGGATGGACAGTGCGCCGTTGGCGGGCACATCGCCCGCGCCGAAGCAGGGGCCGCAGAAGGCGGTGCGGATGGTGGCGCCGCTGGCCATCAGCTCGCCGATGACGCCGGTGCGCACCAGTTCCATCATGATGGGCTGGCTGCCGGGGTAAACGCTCAGGGCGTAGTCGCCGCAGCCGCCGGTATGACCCTTGAGGATGGAAGCAGCCTCATAGATGCTGTCGTACAGGCCGCCTGCGCAGCCTGCGATCACGCCCTGATCCACACGCAGCTTGCCGTTCTCGATCTTGCTGCACAGATCCAGCTGCACATCCTTGCGGCCGATCAGCTTCTGCACGTCCTGCTCACAGGCGTGGAGGATGTCCTCCAGATTTGCGTTCAGTTCCTCGATGGTAAAGGCGTTGGAGGGGTGCATGGGCAGGGCGATCATGGGACGGATGGCAGAAAGATCCACCTCCACCACGCCGTCGTAGTAGGCAAGGTCTGCCGGTGCAAGCTTTTTGTAGTCTGCTGCACGGCCGTGCACTGCCAGAAAACGCTGGGTGACTTCGTCCGTCTCCCAGATGGAGGACAGGCAGGTGGTCTCGGTGGTCATGGCATCAATGGCGTTGCGGGTATCCTGCCGCAGGGAGGCAATGCCGGGGCCCACGAACTCCATGACCTTGTTCTTGACGTAGCCGCTCTTGAACAGCTTGCCCACAAGGGCAATGGCTACATCGTGGGGGCCGCAGCCCGCCGGCAGACTGCCGGTCAGGTAGATGGCCACCACGCCCGGGCGGGCAACATCATAGGTGCGGCCCAGCAGCTGCTTTGCCAGCTCGCCGCCACCCTCACCGATGGCCATGGTGCCCAGTGCGCCGTAGCGGGTGTGGGAGTCCGAGCCAAGAATCATTTTGCCGCAGCCGGCAAAGCGCTCGCGCATATACTGGTGGATAACTGCCATGTGCGGGGGCACAAAGATGCCGCCGTACTTTTTGGCAGCGGACAGGCCAAAGCGGTGGTCGTCCTCGTTGATGGTGCCGCCCACAGCGCAAAGGCTGTTGTGGCAGTTGGTGAGCACATAAGGGATGGGGAACTTTTCCAGCCCGGAAGCACGGGCGGTCTGGATAATGCCCACAAAGGTGATGTCATGGCTTGCCATGGCATCAAACTTGATCTTCAGGTTCTCGGCATCGCCGCTGGTGTTGTGTGCCTGCATAATGCTGTAGGCCATGGTACCGGTCTTAGCCGTGGCAACGGCAGCGGCATCAAAGCCCTTTGCTGCCAGTGCAGCGGTCGCGTTGCCGTCTGCGGGCACCCACTCTCCGCGCGCATAGTACGCACCGCCGGTGCTGCATCTGATCATATCCAACATCTCGATTCGCCTCTCTTTTTGTATTTTCCCGCCCGCCGCAATTGCGGGCATTGCCCCGGCAGTGCAGAGTTGCCCCTACCCTGCCCTATTACGGCATAAGCCGTATTTATTTGTTATTATAGCATGAAAAGGCGAAAAGAAAAAGCACTTTTTATGAACCCTTACTGCGCCTTTGCGGCGGCTTCCTGCTGCTTTTCCTTTTGCAGTTTACGGAACACCACAAAATAGGCCGGGATCAGGAAGAAGCAGGCAAAGAACCATGCCACCGGGTTTGCGATGCAGGCAGCAAAGTAGCCCCACAGCGGCACGAACCAGAAGCCCACCATGGCGCGGGCGATCATCTCGGCCACACCGGCAAACATGGCAAGGCCGGAGTGTCCCAGACCCTGAATGGTGTAGCGGTAGATGATAAGCACCGCCAGCGGAATGTAGAACACGCTGTTCCAGAAGATGAAGTCCTGCGCATTGGCCATAATGGCGGTCTCGCCTGCGTCCAGAAACAGGCCGATCAGGGGCTTGTCCAGCACGCGCAGGATGAGGAAGGATGCCACACTGTACACGCAGCCGATGCCCAGTGCGGTGTTCACGCCGCGGTTCACACGGCCAAGGTCCTTCGCGCCCATATTCTGGCTGGTGTAGGTAGTCATGGCGGTGCCGATGCTCTCCAGCGGCACGCTGAGGAACTGCGCCGCCTTGCCGCCGGCGGTCTGCGCCGCCACGATATCGCTGCCCAGACCGTTCACCGCGCCCTGCAGCACCACGCTGCCAATGGCGGTAATGCTGCACTGCAGACCCATGGGGAGGCCCATGGCGCAAAGCTTTGCACAGTGCGGTGCGCTGATGCGGCCTTCTTCCTTATTCCAGCGCAGCTCCGGGTAGTGGCGCATGATGTAAAGAAGGCTGCCGATGCCCGCCACAGCCTGACTGAACACGGTGGCAAAGGCCGCGCCGAACACGCCCATGTTGAACACAATGATGCAGGCAAGGTCCAGCCCGATGTTCAGCACGCTGGCCACCAACAGAAAATACAGCGGGCGCTTGCTGTCGCCCAGTGCACGCATTAAAGCGCTGGTCACATTATAAAGCAAGGTAAACGGGATGCCCGCAAAAATGGTGCGGATATACACATCCGCAAGGTCGATGATATCAGCGGGGGTGTTCGTCCACACCAACACCAGACGGGTCATAGCCACCGTAACGATGGTGAGCACCGTGGCAAAGGCGATGGACAGCCACACGGTATTGGCGGTGTAGCGGCGCATCTCGTGGTGGTCGTGTGCGCCGAAGGTCCATGAGATGGGGATGGAAAAGCCGCAGGCAATGCCGTTGACAAAGCCCAGCACCAGATAGTTCAAACCGCCCACGCTACCTACCGCCGCCAGCGCTTCCACGCCCACGAACCGCCCCACGATGATGGTATCGGCCAGATTGTAGAACTGCTGGAACAGGCTGCCCAGCATCAGCGGCACAGCAAAGGCGAGCAGCAGCTTCAGCGGGCTGCCCTGCGTCATGTCTTTGGTCATGGAAATATACCTCCTGCCCACACAAAAAAGATGGATGTTGGCATTTTTGCCGTGAAAAACGCCCTGCCGGAAAAGCGGCAGGACGTTGTAAGGATTCATGAGTGGTATTATAGCGGAGCAGCGCCGGTTTTACAAGACTTGGTTTGCATCAACATTTCCATTTTTTTGCGTAAAGAATTGGTGATTTTGCTCACTCCGCGTAGTGTGCCAGAAACTGTTTGGTGCGCTGTTCGCGCGGGTGGTCGATCAGCTGCTTTGCAGGGCCTTCCTCCACCACCACGCCGCCATCCATGAACAGGATGCGGTCGGCCACATCCCGGGCAAAGTGCATCTCGTGGGTCACGATGATCATGGTGGTCTTGCGGTCGGCCAGTTCCCGCAGCACCCGCAGCACCTCGCCGGTCAATTCCGGGTCAAGGGCGCTGGTGGGCTCGTCGAAGCAGAGGATGTCCGGGTGCAGTGCCAGCGCCCGGGCAATGGCTACCCGCTGCTGCTGCCCGCCGGAAAGCTGGTGCGGGTAGTGGTCTGCCCGCTCCGAAAGCCCCATCTGCGCCAGCAGCTCCCGCGCCTGCTGTTCCAGCTGGGCGTGCATCGCCTTTTTGTTGGCGCGGTAGTCCGGGCACTCCTTTGCCAGCAACTCCCCTGCCAGCATCACGTTCTGCAAAGCGGTATACTGCGGGAAAAGGTTGAAGTTCTGGAACACCAACCCGAAGTGCAGCCGCTTTTTGCGGATCTCGCTCTCCCGCTGGGTGGCGGGGTCGGCGGCGTCCCACATGGTCTCACCGTTCACCCGGATGCAGCCGGTGTCCGGCCGCTCCAGAAAGTTCAGGCAGCGCAGCAGGGTGGTCTTGCCGGAGCCGGAGGAGCCGATGATGGCCAGAGCCTCGCCCTGCTCCAGGGTAAGGGAAATGTCCTTTAAGACCTTTGTATCTCCGAAATTTTTGCCAATGCCGGAGGCTTCCAGTAATGCCATATTCTTAAAAACCTCCTCAGCAGCGGAAATAATCCAGTTTCTTTTCAGCCCAGCCGAACAGCAGAATGAGCGCGCCTACGAACACAAGGAAGAACAGCGCCGTGGAGAACAGCGGCCAGATCAGGCCCTTTGCACTGTACTCCTTGGCCATCATGATGATCTCCTTGTTGGCGATGGTGTTTGCCAGCGAGGTGTCCTTGACAAGGGTGATGATCTCGTTGCCCATGGGCGGCAGGATGCGCTTGACCACCTGCAAAAGGGTGACCTTGAAAAAGATCTGCGTCCGGGTCATGCCCAGCACCTGCCCGGCCTCGGTCTGCCCCTTGGGCACGGCCTCGATGCCGCCGCGGTAGATCTCCGAAAAATAGCAGGCGTAGTTGATGGCAAAAGCCACCACCGCCGCCACCATGCGTCCGCCGGAACCGGAGGGCCACGGGTTATTCATGCCCAGCAGACCGGGACCAAGATAAATGACGATGATCTGCAGCATCAGCGGCGTGCCACGGATGACCCAGACAAAGGTCTTTACCGCACCGGACAGCAGCCTGCACCGGCTCATGGAGCCAAAGGCCACCACCAGCCCCAGCGGCAGTGCAAACAGCAGCGTAAGGGCAAACAGCTCACAGTTGAGCAGGAACGCGCCGGAAAGGCGCCCAAGGATCACAGACACAAAAACACACCCATCTATCGTTTTGTTTTACGCCCGGCTCAGTCTGCCAGCGCCAGCTCGTACTTCTCGGCCAGCGCCTGCATGGTGCCGTCGGCCTTCAGCTCATCAAAAGCGGCGTCCACTGCGGCGGCGGCATCACTGCCCTTGCGGAAGGCCACGCCGTACTCCTCGGCGTTCAGCTCGTCCACGATCTTCAGGCTTGCGTAGTCGGTGCCCTCGCCGATCATGGCGTTGGCAAGGGTCAGGTCCAGTACAGCGGCATCTGCCGTACCGGCAGCCACTTCCATCAGGCAGTCGGTCTGCACGCTCTTGGAAACATAATCGGCCTTGGCAAGGTTCTCGTCGCCCTGAATGGCGGCTTCACCGGCAGAACCGGCCTCGGCTACTACGGTCTTACCGGCAAGGTCGGCGGTGGAGGTATAGGCAGTACCCTCCTTGACCACCACGACCTGTGCGTTCTTGGCGTAGGCCTTGGTGGTGGCGGTGTTTGCCATGATATCCTCGGTCAGGGTCATGCCGTTCCAGATGCAGTCGATGCTCTTGGCGTCCAGTTCCACCACCTTGGTATCCCAGTTGATCTCCACGAACTCCGGCTCTACGCCCAGCTTTGCGCACACAGCGGTGGCAAGCTCGGTATCAAAGCCGGTAAAGTTGCCGTCGGCATCGGTGTAGTTCATAGGCTCGTACACGGTGTAGCCGATGACCATTTTGCCCTTGCCCTTGATGTAGTCCAGATCGCTGCCCGCTGCGGCAGAAGCCGAACCAGCTGCACTGACGGATGCAGACGCCGCCGCAGAGGTGGATGCACTGCCGCCGCAGGCTGCAAGGCTCAGTGCCAGAGCACCGGCCAGAAATGCACTTGCAATACGCTTGAGTTTCATATCTTTTTCCTCCCATAGGGGACGTTCTGCGTCCCGCTTCCCTCTTGATTTACCATTTTACCATGCTAAAGCGGTAAACTGTGGTTATAGAATAGCGCGTTTGCCGCCGTTTTGCAAGAGGAAACCTTCATTTTTTGCACATTGCACTGCTTTGCCCCGCCCGTAAGCCCGCTTTTTGTGGGAAAGTGTGTATACCCCTTCCGGCTTTGCGCCGCCTTAACTCCCTCAGTCAAAGCCTGACGGCTTTGACAGCTCCCTCGGAGAGGGAGCCTCTGGCGCGCCCGGGAACTTTTCACTTTAGCCAGAAACCTTGCCGCCATGCCAAAGGCCCCATCCTAGAGGGGGCTGGCATCGCGTAGCGATGACTGGGGGAGTTTGTCCCCCGGGCTTACCCCTTCCGTCACGGCTGCGCCGTGACACCTTCCCCAAGGGGACGGCTTTTCGCGGTAGCGAGAAACTTTGCGGTACCTCCATAAGGCGTCCCCTTGAGGGCCGACTTCCCCCGCTCCGGGGGAAGATGTCACCGCGGGTGACAAAAAGGGGAATCTGGCGCGTTAGCGCCTGAGGGGGTAACCATAAAAAATCCCCCCGCACTTTTTGTGCAGAGGGACATCCTGTTTTATGATTACTGCTCTGCCATGGCCTTCAGCACCGCCTTTTGCAGGTCGGTGACCGAGATGGTGCACAGTGCCTTCAGGTCGGCGTCCGTGCCGTCTGCGGAGAGCTTGCCGATCTCCACGGCGTTTTTGCCCTTCAGGTAGCCGCACCAGCCTGCGCTGTGTTCGTACCACTCCTTGCCTAAGGCGCTTGCGCTGCGCATTCCGTAGCGGTCGCCCAGCTCGTTTTTGGTGTACACCGGCTCACGCGGGGCAGACACGGTACCGTCCGCGCTGACTGTCAGCTCCGGCTCGGTCATATCGCCGATGGCGCTGGTCACCCGGGCGTTCTCGTCCATAGTCACCACCGCCAGCGTGATCTTTGCCTGCACCTGTGCGTCCTTGTCGTCTGTGCCCGCAAGCCCCTGCGGCATTTCGGCTACCTCAACGCCCAGCTTGACCGTATCGCCCCGGGCAGCGCCCAGCACCAGCGCATTCTCGCAGGCGCGGACGACGGCATCCCGGTAGCGGTCCACTGCGATGGTGCAGCCGGACAAAAGGTCTGCATCGGTGGGCTTGCCGTCTGCATCCGTTTTCAGCTTTTTCACTTCCTCCGGGGTCTTGCCCTCAAGCCAGCTGCCAAAGGCATCCGCCTGCTCTGCCCAGCCTTTTTTCAGGCCGGACACCTCTGCCAGCGGGTAATCTTTGCCCTTCTGGCGCTTGGTGCGGGTGTCGGTGGGGGTGGTCACCTTGCCGGTGCTGTCCGCACTGACCGAAAGTTCCAGCTCATCCAGCGTTACCCCGGCCAGCTTGCCGTCTGCATCCAGCAGCACGGCAGCCGCCACGGTGCGGATATTGCCCGCACGGTCTGCGCCCGTCGCTTCGGTCAGGACCCCCAGTCCGGTGCGCCACGCCGCGCTTTGCGTTGCGCTGCTGCCCGCAGAGGTGCTGCCGCTCATAGGACCGGAGCTGCTGCCGGAGCTTCCCCCGCCGCAGCCGGTCAATGCCAGTGCTGCCGCCAGCGTGCAGCACAAAAACCAACGCGATGCCTGTTTCATATCGTCACATACGCTCCCTTTCCGTGCCTGCATTGCAGACGCAGGCTTTGGAGCTAGTGTGCCCCGCCGTGCGGGATTTTATGAGCAGACGCTTACATTAAAGGGCTTAACAGCCGCAGCACGCTGTCCAGCACCGTACCGGCCAGCCCGGTGCGGCAGTCCGCGCACTGCACCTCCCGGCACTGGGGCAGGGTGCGGCGCACATCGTCCCGCAAAGCCAGCACCTGACTGTTTTGCAGCAGCAGCACCCCGCACTCGAAGTGCAGAAACATACTGCGGTAGTCCATATTGATGCTGCCCACCACCGCCGCGCGATCATCGCTGACGCAGCACTTGGCGTGGAGAAAGCCCGGGGTGTACTCGTAGATGCGCACCCCCGCCCGCAGCAGGGGCAGATAGTACGAGCGGCTCAGCCGGAACACCAGCTTTTTGTCCGGGATGCCCGGCAGCACCAGCCGCACATCCACCCCGCGCTTGGCGGCGTTGCGCAGCGCATCCAGCATTTCCTCGCCGATGGCGAGATAGGGCGTATAAAAATAAACGTACTGCTGTGCTTGTGCCAGAATATCCAGATAGACGGTTTCTGCCACCGGCTCTTCGTCCAGCGGGCTGTCCGCGTAGGGCTGCACCACCCCATCGCTGGCGGGCAGCACCGCAAGCTGCGGACGGAAGGCGCTGTAATCCTGCTCAAAGGGGCGGAAGGCGTTCCAGAAATCCAGAAACATCACGGTAAAGTTCCACACCGCAGCACCCTCGATGCGCAGGCCCGCGTCCTTCCAGTAGCCAAAGCGGGTGATCGCGTTGATATATTCATCGGCCAGATTGATGCCGCCGGTGTAAGCTACTTTGCCGTCTATCACCACGATCTTGCGGTGGTCGCGGTGGTTCATCACCAGCGAGAGCAGCGGTACCACCGGGTTAAAGGGGATGCAGCGGATATGCGCCCGCTCCATGCGCACCACAAAGTCCTTGGGCAGACCCAGCAGGCTGCCGAAGTCGTCATAAATCAGCCGCACGTCCACCCCCTGCGCCGCCTTGCGCCGCAGAATATCCTCCACGCCCTGCCACATTTTGCCCTGACTGACGATGAAAAACTCCAGAAAGATGCTCTTTTCCGCCTTTTCAAGGTCGGCCAGCAATGCCGGATACATGGCTTCGCCGCAGGAAAAATACCGGGCGGTGGTGTTCTGCCATGCGGGATAGCAGCCGTATTGGGTCAGGTAGCGGCTCACGCCCCGGTTTTCGTCACACAGCCCGGCGGTCTGCCCGGTCTGCTGGGCGCGGTCTGCCCGGTGTGCCTGCTCCACCGCCTGCATTTTGCTGCGCAGACGGCGGGAGGGGCGCTTGTTGCCAAAGGCCAGATACAGTGCCCCGCCCAGCAGCGGCAGCAGCCCGATGAGGGCGATCCAGCCCACCTTATAGGCACTGTTTTCGTCCTTGCGCACCAGATACAGAATGATCAACAGGCTCAGCCCGTTGAGCAGCCCAGTGACCCACACCCGCGCCGTACCGGTGGTGAGGGCAAAAAACACCCACGCCAGCCATGCGATCTGCAGCGCCACCAGCACCACCGTGACCGTGATGCGGTTGAGGATGCGGTTGAAAAACTTGACGATCGGCAACCGAAACAGCATACCATCTCCCCTTCCCGTGTTTCCTTACCTCTATAATGTAAGTAAGTATAACGCGGATTTTCGCCCTTTGCAAGTTTTTGGTGTCGGGTGCACCGGAACTCCGGCCGCCTTTATCCCTTATAAAAAAGTTCACCGGAGCGTCCGCAGATGCCCCGGTGAACCAAGTTCATAGTATCATATTTTCCGCTCAGACGGTCGGTGCTTCGTTGTCCTCGTAGCCCACCATCAGGCCGCCGTACTCCGCGTAGTAGCTACACAGCGCACCGCAGGTGCCCACCTCCACCTTGGCCTCCGGGAACACGGCATGAACCATGTGCTTCAACCGCTCTGCAGCCGCAGCGTTGCAGCAGTGGTCGATGTGCACCCGGCCGTTGGTCAGGCCGTGCGCCTTCATTTCCAGCACCATGCGCTCCAGTGCGCCGTGCTCGCCGCGGGTCTTGCAAATAACCTCCAGATCACCGGCATCGCTGGCCTGACCGATGACCCGGATGCCCAGCATCCGCGCCACCGCAGCCACAGCGGGCTTCACGCGGCCATTGCGGGCAAGGTTTGCCAGCGATTCCAGCGCAAACAGCAGATGGGTGTGCTCATGGTACGCTCGAATCTCCTCACACACGGTATCAAAGGGCTTGCCGGCCTTGATCAGCGCCGCCAGACGCTCCACCAGCAGCCGGGACTCCGCACCGGTGGACAGGCTGTCCAGCACAAAGACCCGCGCACCCTCGTGGCTCTGCTCGTATTCTTCGCCCGCCAGCAGCGCGGCGTTGTGGGCACCGGACAGCGTACCGGTAATGGTCACAACGTACACCTCATCTGCGCCCTCGTAGGCAGCCATCCAGTCCGAGATATTGGGGCAGGAGGTGCTGGTGCGGCCCTTATAGGTGCGCATCATCTGAGCCAGCGCGGGGGCATCCACCTCTTCGGTGTCCACATACTCCTGCTCGTCGGTCAGGATCTTCAGCGGCACGCAGGCAAAATCCACATCGGGGAGCTCGTACACATTTGCAGAGGAATCTACAACGATTTTGCTTTTCATATTTTTCTCCATTTTCAAGCGGCGCAAAGCCGCGATTATTCCTTTGTCTGTGACCATTATAGCAGTTTTTCAAAACCCTGTCAACTGTTTTCTCAAATTCTTCTACAAAGTTTTCGTTGGCCGTTGACCAATTTTCCAAAATGCGGTATACTATTTCACAGGCAGGAGTGCTTTTGCGGAAAGCAACCACCCTGCCTTTGCACAAAAACAACGTCCCTGCCTGCAAAAAAGCGCAGGAGCATGAACGGAACAAGATATTATGAAAGCTGAAACCAAACTCCGCGTTGCGGCGTGTGCTGCGGGCTTTGCCCTGCCCCGGTACAACGATCTTCCCTCGGTAGGGCTGTATCTGGACCAGACGGTGCAGTTCGTCAACGGCTACTTCCGCAGCTTCTGCGGGGTGGAGCTTACCCCCTCTATGGTGAGCAACTACGTCAAAAAAGGGGTGGTGGATCACCCCATCCGCAAAAAATACACCCGGGATCAGATCGCATCCCTGATGTACATTGCAGTCTCCAAAACGGTACTCTCGATTGAAAATATCGACACGCTGTTCAAAATGCAGCGGGAGCACTGCTCTGCCGGGACAGCTTACGATATCTTCTGCGAGGAACTGGAAACCGGTCTGGCTGTGGTGTTCTGCGGCAAAGCTGCCCAGCCGGAGACTACGCTCAACGATGAGCGTCTGCTGCTACGTAGCACCATTTTTGCGGCGGTCAATAAAATGTATCTGGACTGCTGCTTTGATGCCATGCGGCAGGAGCAGGCTCTGTGGTCGGATATCCTGCCAGATCTGGCGTGACGGAAAAGCACGGAATAGCAGATATAGCAAAAGCCACCTGAAAACTCACGTTTTCAGGTGGCTTTTTTCACTGGTGGACAAACCGCAACGCCGGACGAACCCCGAAATTATCATCCTCCCGTATTCTATCCTCTTATGTATCCCCAGTTCTTTCTTCAAAACTTTTTAACCCAAAAGCAAAGCGGCAGGCTCTGGAACAGCCTGCCGCTTTAATCGTGCAACGAAAATTCTACCTCAGACAAATAAGATATAATTCTATCAGCACTTTGATCGTGCCGCTATTATACCACGCCCTCAGCGTTTCATCAACACTTCTTCATCCGCTCCAGCGTCTCGTCCGCCTTGATGGCCTCCGGCGTGAAAGAGTTATTCTTCCACCATGCGATGAGCGCTGCAATGCTCGTGATGCCCGCCGTCACCAGCTGCTCCACCGTCTCGCTCTCAATGGGCAGCACAGGCTTGCCCAAGGCGCTCAGCAGCTGGTTGGTCAGCGCCAGCAGCAGGCAAGCGGTGCGGGCAATGGTACCAACGGAAATAGTGGGTGCATTGTAAGTATGTGCTTTCATGTCAGTTCCTTTCTCTTTCGTGTTCGTGTGTTTCCAGATCCGCAAGGCGGTGGTTCACCACCTTCATCTGTTCTTCTAAAACAGGTACGCGGCGGGCAAAGTTGTTATGCTCCCGCACCTCCCGGGTCAGTTCTTCCA